>ENA-OSJC01000086-OSJC01000086.1-marine-metagenome-genome-assembly--contig:-NODE-86-length-88737-cov-8.057828_pt1 | contig 88737 bp, 73 predicted proteins | sample MGYA00237885_ERZ534234 | MGnify/ENA primary metagenome ERZ534234 (study PRJEB26413, sample SAMN06343907) | marine metagenome | isolation source: coastal waters | place: Atlantic Ocean: West Antarctic...
AGGTTTATTAACAACTCTACTACAATCTACACTAAAAAGCTTAGACGTAAGAATAACAAACGTTACTCTGGTAATCCCGGTCTTAAGATTAAACATAAGAATCACATGTTAGTAGGTGTTGACACTTCGGGCTCAGTAAGTAGTGAAGAGCTTGTAGAATTCATGCACGAGATAAATCATATGCATAGAACTGGTAATCAAATCACTGTAGCTCAGTTTGACACAGAGATAACAGATATTTCTTTATTTGATCCTAAGAAAGACTGGGAAATCAAAGGTAGAGGTGGGACATATTTCCAGCCGGTGGTAGATCACTACAATGACCCAAAGACTAAGTATTCAGGATTTATATGTCTAACAGACGGTGAGGCAGGTACTCCACGAAATTGCCCAAATAATGCTTTATGGGTACACAGCAGCAAATGCCAGATAAACGAAGACTTACCTGGTGTAAAAATTCAATTAAATTAATTAAACAAAAAATCAAAATTATGAATGAAGTAAATTTAAACATCGATGAATTGGAAGGTTTTGTAGACCACATCATCACAAACAATCGTCACTTACAGTCCCAGGGTAAGAAGCCTGTAGCAATTGAGGTAGTAGGTGAGTCAGGTATTGGTAAAACTACCAGTATTATGGACATGACAGCGCGCCACGGTCTAGACTTTGTTAAGTTAAACTTAGCACAGATCGAAGAATTAGGTGACTTAGTAGGATTTCCTATTAAACAGTTCCAAATGTGGACTGAGAAAGAAGGTAAAAAGATAGGTAAATGGGTAGATGAAGTTGCTGTACAGGCGCAGCACAAGCTAGGCTTTCAAACAACAGGTAAGAGTAGAATGTCTTATTCAGCTCCTGAATGGATAGCGGATAAGAAAGCCGGTGGTGTATTGTTACTTGATGACTGGAATCGTGCAGACACAAGATTTATCCAAGCATGTATGGAGCTAGTAGATAGACAGACTTATATCTCTTGGACATTACCTAAAGATTGGCATATTATATTAACTGCTAATCCTGATAATGGTGACTATATGGTAAACTCTGTAGATTCAGCACAAAAGACTCGTTATATATCAGCTAATTTAAAGTTTGATATAAATGTATGGGCTCGTTGGGCGGAAGAGAATAACTTAGATACTAGATGTATCAACTTCCTGTTAATGCATCCTGAGTTAGTGACTCAAGAAACTAATGCAAGATCTATATCAACGTTCTTTAATAGTATCTCAAGTATACCTAAGTTTGAAGACCAATTGCCGTTAGTGCAGATGATTGGTGAAGGCTCAGTGGGTAATGAATTTGCTTCTATGTTTACGACGTTTATTAATAACAAGCTTGACAAGTTAGTAACTCCACGTGAATTAGTGACCGGTCCTGACGAAGTATTGTTAGAATTAAAGGAATGTATTGGTAGTAACGAGTCTTATAGAGCGGACATAGCAAGCCTTTTAGCTACCAGAGTAGCTAATTTTGCCGTTGCTTTCTCTAAAACGGACAGCGTAACTGCAAAAGTGCAAGATCGTCTTGTTAAGCTGTGCACTTTAGACTATTTAACTGATGACTTAAAGTACTTAGTAGTTAGGACTATATTCAATGGTAATAAAGCTAAGTTTAATAAAATGATGATGCATCCAGCTATTATTAAAATGACTGTGAAGTAATGGCTAGCAAGAATGTGCACGACGGTTCTATAACCGCAGAGACTTTAGATTATTTAGGATTTACAGACATAGTTACTGTAGGATTTGTAACAAGCAAAGTGGAAGATGTGTATCTATCGGAATCAAAAAGTCAATGGGATATAATAAAAGATCTTTTAAAGACAGAAACAACTTCTGACTTAACAACAGTTAAAAGAGCTTTTGTATTACCTATGCATAATGTATCGACTGATAGACTTAAAGCAGCGCTTAAAGAACATAAAATCACTGTTACTAATGATTATGAGAAAGCTGATTTCGTTATTCCTCATACTAATTTTTATGAAGACTATAGTAATATTCCTAGTATACCTCAGACTAAAATGATGTTTAAATTGTCTAATGGCTATTTCTGTTATGACCATAGGCCTTTAACTCAGGATTACTATGATTTTACTAATAATGATGTTATTATAGATAGTAGAAGTCAAAATAATCTTTATCAACATAATATGAACTATGAGAGCGCTCCTTTTGATTCTTTTATATTCAGTAAGATGTCTCTAGAATTAGCAAGTTTAGTTCAAAATGGAGAGATGCAAGTTATTGCAACTGACACTATCCTTAATCAATCAGCTAACCGGATTCCTATAACTGAGCAGTTAATGGAAGACATTAAAAAGATGGTGGATAATTACAGTTCTACTGATGAGGATATAGAAATGGCGGGAAAGATAATTCCAACTATTGACCCTACAGGAGAACCTTTCTTACTTTATAACTATGCTAGTATGTTAGATAATTCTAGTTATAAGTTTAATAGAAATAAAGATGTTCAATATTGGTTTGATAAACACAAAGTTAATCGTTTAGCTAGATTGAATGCTGAAGAAGCTATTAAATACTTTGAAGAGATAGGACAATTAGACTCAAGATGTTTTAAATCTTTAGAAGTAAAATGTAGGGAGCAAATACAAATCCACAATAGAGAATTGTATACGTTCAAAGTTCAAGTTAAACCGGAGTACAGAAAGTATATGGAAGACACCGTGTAGGGTGTGTGATTACATCCGTGTTTAATTGATTGCATAGAGGGGGGAGAAGAAGCTTCGTAAGCCTTGGCAAACTCCCCCTAATATGTTTAACCTAATAAAAATAAAATTATGAAAAAAGAAGTATTATATGACCCTGTAAATACAGGAAGTTTCCAAATGATGTTTGGATTTGGACAGCCAGGTACACACCGACCTCAAAAGTGGGTATCAATAGCTAAAACAAGAATAACAAAAGCATCACTTAGAAAGAAAGAACTATGAGCGATAAAATAGCATTAATAGATGCAGATAGTCTATTGTATTATGAAATGGGTAAACCTACGTTAGAAGAAGCTATAGAAGGTATAGATAGCAGAATAGAACAAATATTAAACTTTGCAGGCACTACTAAGTATATGGGTTTTCTCACGTTAAGTAAATGTTTTAGATATAATGTAGCTAAAACAAAACCTTATAAGTACAACCGTAAAGGAGGAGTAGGTAAACCTCCCATATTCTATGCTCTAAAAGAATATGTTCAACAAAGATGGGGATTTTATGGGGTAAAAGGATTGGAGGCGGATGATTTAGTTGCAATTTATCATACAGAGGATACAGTAATATGTAGTCCTGATAAAGATGTTCTAAAACAGCTTCCTGGAACGCATTTTAATTATGGTAAGATGGAATTTGTGACGACTAGTCATGACGATGCCTATAGTTTCTTATGTGTACAAGTGTTAATGGGGGATTCCACAGATGGGATTCCTGGCATCCCTAAAGTTGGGCCAAAAACCGCAGAAAAATGGGTAGCAGAAGACTGTTCTTTAACGATGGTACTTGAAAAATACACGGAAAAGTTTGGAATTCATGAAGGAATTACTAAATTTGCGGAGACCTTCAACTTAGTATATCTGATTACGTCTTCAGAGGAGGCATTACGAGTAGGGGTAGAAAATATACCCGAAGCAGTTATACTTAATAGTGTTGAAGAGAAAATAGATGAAACAGATGGCAGTGACTGGTAATAGTATATCATTTCAACCACTTAACGCTAACGCGGTTAGAGTTATAGGAGGTACTAAAGACTTAATTCCCCATTTTAAAGATGGGGAGTTAATCTCTTTAGATATAATAGACGAGAGAAAAGTCTGTCTAGGAGAAACTTTTAAAATAAAATCTGTTCCTTATAAAGTAAACACTATAAAAGAAGTGTCAGAGGAAGTTGGATGCCCAGAAGGTGAAACCTGCTATGATTTAATAATGGCAGAAAGAACTAAAACTAGTTTATTTATCTTACCTATGTTAGGGGGAGATAGAAGACTGTTATTCTATGATAGTCTATTTATCAATGCCTATTTAGAGCTAGGAGATAAACAAGACTTTATAGTACTTTTATATAGGAAATCTAAAAAGAAAGTATTCACAGAATTTATAGGATTATTACAACATCTTAAGACTTTTGAGTCTATAGAAGGACCTAATTCACATTGTTACGTTATAAAATTCACAATTCCTTGGAAACATAGATCTAATTTTAAAAAGTTTAAAGCAGGGAAATACTCTGAGTTAAATGATACTTACAAACTTGATGTCTTAGATTTTCATAGATATGATATAGACGGAAGAATGGGTCAAATCCTATTTAAATCTTCTGAAAGACGCAAAGAGCTTGAATTAAAATTAGACGCTGTTATTCCTAAAGAGTCTGAATTATATAGTATAATGGATGAAGAACAAGAAAAACTTAACTTAGAAACATATTTTTAAAATGAAAAAAGAAACGACTAGCATTACTCATAATGAATTATATTATGATACTCAACGAAATAGAGATCCCTGGAAAGTTCCTGCAAAAGCAGAGTTTGGATGGCATCTTGATAAAGTAGTTGAACAAATTACTAAATTATTAAAATCTAAAAACAAAGCATACGGCAACACTGCGCTAAATCCTACTAATATTTTTAGTAAGCTTAGTTCTACTGAAGCTATATGTGCTAGGATAGATGATAAATTATCCAGAATAGGTAATAGAGGAATTAATGATGAGACAGAAGATACAGTCGATGATTTAATTGGGTATCTGTTATTATTAAAAATGTCAATGGAGAAATGAAAAATAATATAGTTGTAATTTGGCCTGACTTAATAGTAATATGGCCATCATAAATATAAAGGGGAACTTAACGGTTCCCCTTTTTTTTATCTTTCAAATGCGCTATACTTCTCTAATTCATATGCTACACTTGTAAATGGTAAATCTTTCCTTATAGATCTAAGTGGATCATTACCTTGAACATCTTGCATTAAATTATTCATATGACTAATCACTGCGATTGGATTTTTCATAGTACGTAGTATTTCCCCTGGCATTAAACCTTGAAGCGCATCTTTTTGTAAGAACTTAAATCGTTGGAATAAAGGATCGTCATCATCACCGTCTAAACCTGCTACCATAGCACCTACTGTTATATATGTCAGTATTTTAGCGAGAATTCCTATTATATCTCCTTTATCTCTATCATTTAGATTTCTATAGTTGTATGATTTGTATTCTCTTTTCATACCTTGGGTACCAATCATAGACGCAATAGCTTTAATAAGAACTTTAGCTCTACCTTCATGCTGCCAAGTCTTCCAATCCATGGCATCCAGTTGTTTTTCTACCATTTTACCATTCTCTTCAACTTGGATAGTAATTTTTTTCTGATTACCAGTAACTTCATCTGTTAACGCTCCATATTGACCTAAATTAACGTCGTCTTTTCTAGATTCCCACTCTTGCATTAGTAGTGCTGGTAAGTATTTCTTAAATTGTAAGAACCACACACCTATAGCTGTTCCTTCTAATACCGATCTTTCATGGCTTCTATAGGCACCGTGAATATCTGTAGATGTTTTTAACATTCTTGTCAATTCCATCTCTGTTAATTCATCAATTAGTATTTGCTGACCACTAGGATCAGTTACAACTCCTCTTAAATTTCTAGTTCCATTCTTATACTTCATAAAAGTACCATCATTATTATAATTATCATAAAGACTGCTTTTATCCGGCATTTTAATCCTTTTCATTTGAGCAGCTAAGTACACAGCATGACCCCACTCTTCATGAATAGCGTGAAAGAAAAATAACTTGTCAGTAGTCAATAAAGGATTTCTAGCGTTGATTTGGTCCGATTTACCCACAGCATAATCATAATTATCTGGAAGATACTTAGTTCTCTTCATTAAATTATGCAGCTTATTATTAATAGGTTTATTATCTACAGCATGTTTCATTTGTGCGCCAAACATCTTAGCAGTTTCCTTGAATCCAAATCCTATATCCGACATAGTTACATCAATAGACCCCTCATCTAAGCCTATTCTTTTGGATACACTACCTTGTGCTGCTTTCATAAGAGTATACATCATTATAATCGCACCATTAAATGTACCTCCAATTATTTTGAACCATAATGCTTTACCAGTTGTAAAATGCTTTAAAGCCATTATCACTTTAAAAGGACTTAATACAATATACTCTCTATTAAATTGACTTTTAGGCCTAGAAGGATCGTACCCCATGAAATTTTTCATAGTCCACTGAGTAGAAGTCCAATGCCCATCACTACTTCTCCCCGCAGCTCTTTCCTGCATAACAGCATTAATTAAAAAATTCTCCATGAATTTCTCATAGTTTTTCCAAGTCTTATCATCATTATGCCTTAACCCTTTCATGGTAGTGTAATAACTCTTTAATCCATCTCCTAAAGCTACAACATAATCCATCTCTTGCTTACGCATTAAGTTACCAATAAACTGATAATGCATATTCTCTAAGTTATAAGAATGCACTGAATCTGCAATAATACCTTGAGACCCCATAAATCTTACTGGAATATGATTATTAATAACATCTCCTTGAGAATAGTAATCTTGCTCTATAAACATTGTGAATGTTGAAGCTGCCCACATTTTCATCTGAGCTCCAAATCCTTTTACATTCCTAGATACAATATTTTCATTTTCATATCTTTCATAAGACTCCCATGTTTCCATTGGAAGTCTAGGCATAAAGTTCTCATGTAACTCTCCTTCTATTACAGCATTGTCTACATTATGCATCCCCATTATCTGAGAGTACACTTGATCTCCTTCCATCTTCTTTTTCATTAAAGAATTCCACTCAGTAGTCCATCCTTTTCTAAGATGTTTTATTAAGTTATATTGAGCATCAGTTAATTCTCCTGCGGCATGTTTCTTAGCGGCATCTTTCAAACTAATCATATATGTTCCTGGAGTTTGTACACCATCTATTTTCTCCTCATAAGCAAATCTATACATATCTTTATATGTAAATCCTGAACTCGCTCCTAATGTAGCTAACCCCTGAATCTTAGATAAAGGATTCTTATCCATATACTCATCTCTCACAGCCTTGAATAACACTTCTGCCTCTCTTTTTTCCTCTTCAACCCTATTATTTATCTTATTACTAGCCTTCATAAAGATCTTATTGAAAGCTTGTATTCTAGGACTTGCTATGTTATAAATAGAACTAGACCATGTTTTTAACATGCCCAGATCTTTTTCTGAAGTTAATTTTTCTTTAGAACTTTTAGTTAACTCTAACATATGTGTAGTTAAAGTCTCAAGTAATTCTCTATCCTCTGGTAAATTATTAGATAATCCTTCAGTAGCAACTCTTGTTCTAACTATTTCTATTTCTTTCTCTAAAGCTTCAATCTGCTGATTCATAGGTAAATCATCATACTTAGATAGAATAGCACTATTTCTAACACTGCTAGTAGTATAATTATTTGCGTTTAATAGTCCTTGTGCCTCAGCTTTAGCAAATGCTTCAGGTTTCTCAGCGCGTAAGTAATTACTAATTATATTAAGATAATCTGTCATATCAACTTCAAAAGGAGCTTTAAACGGATTATTTCTATCTAAATGTTGTATAAATACATTTCTAAATATAGCATCTGGTGTATGTTCTTTAACCATTACAGCACGTAGAGTTAGCTCAAGCATAGCCCTATTTACTTTACTATTATTTATATTTGACATATTACCTGCTGAATACCTCATAATATCTGATGCAGCTCTATCACTTAAGAAATGGGAACCTGATTTCCAATCCACCATAGTTAAGGTACCGTCTTCATGCTGCACTAAACCATCAATTTGAGTAGCTACACCTATAATATCACTGTGTATCATTAACTCAGCTTTCATTTTATCAGATGACTTAATACCAATTCTACGTAAAGCCCCCTCAGATACAGATCTAACCCAAGCTAGTGATTGGTCAGTGATCTCATCTTGGCCGGGCTTCTGCTTTTGAATTGCCTCTAACTCTGCTAACACTCTAGCGTCCCCATTAATAGCATATTCCATAATCTTATGAACAGCTTTACCTCTAGATGTTGAGTTAGTTATTCTTTTTTGATACTTAGTTACTAACTCCTGATATGTATACTCAGTTCCTTCAGATAAAAGGGTATCAGTTTCTTCATTCTTTTTATTTCTAGCAAAATGTCTAGATGCTGCAAATTCTGAATCCACAGTATCTTTAGCTTGACCTAATATTCCTGTTTTTATAAAGTGAGTTAATCTTTCATACGAACCACTCTTACCTTCATATTGAGTTTCATCTTGAGATAGTACAAGCCTTTCTCTTCTTTTAACTTCTTCTAATTCAGCTATAGTATCTGATTCTACTATATTTTCTATAGTAGCTTTAGTATCAGATTCAGAAGTTATAGCGTCAGATGATTCAAAATCATTATCAGTAGTAAGTAAATAGTCTTTCACTTTCCCCAGGCCACCCCCTATCTTATCTATTATTTGATATTGAGCGTTAGAATCAAAATCTTCTACATTTACATCAAAGTTAAACCTTACATTAGTTTTATCTGTTCTGATTATTAATCCAGGAAAATCTTCTACTAACTTATCTACTTTCTTAGAGTTACTTGTAAAGATCTTTTTATCTCCCCTAGCTTCTCCAACCTTATTATCCATAATAGCATAATACCCTCCAACTTGTCCTGGACTTATTATTCCTTTATTTTGTAAATCTTGTAAGAATCCTTCAGTAGTAACTCTTCTAGCGCTTTTAACAAAATCATTTGTATATACAGCAAGCTTAGAATCTCCTATAGCCATAACCGCAGCTAATTGCTGTAAAGTCATTCCAGACAGATCTGCAGGAGTTATCTCTGCTCTAGAGTTGAATAATCTTTTTATAACATTAGCTAAATACCTTAATACTTCATTAACTATATCATATAATTTACCATTCTTATCAATCATATTACCAGCATGCTCTCCAATAGCTGTTACAACTGCTTCTTTTAAGAATTGATTACCACCTAATTTAGGATACCTTCGTTTTACTTTAGCTAAGATTTCTCTTCCTTCCTTTGTAGTTTTTAATTCATGAACTAAATTATTAAATAGTTCTCTATTCTCTATAAAAATAGCCTCTACCCAAGGATGTGCAAATTCATGAAATGCTGTATCTTTTCTAGCATAGGCAGCATTTATAACAGGAACTCCTGCAACATATTTACCGGCCCACTTTCTAGAGGCATCATCAATTACTTTAGCTTTAAATCCAAATCGTTTTTCTAATTTTTCAACGATTTTAGCCATACCTTCTTGGCTCATAGTTTGTGAGTCTGAAACTCTCTGGTATAAAGCTTTTGGGTCTTCCTGTATTGGAGTTATATCTTCAACACTTCCTGGAGATTCTTTAATAAAATCAGATAATATACTTTTATCTTTTGAAAACTTAACTCTAAATTTAGTGTCTGTAGTTTCAGTTTCTTTATCTTTAAGCTTAACTTTATTTATAGATTCTACTGTGGCTACTAACGCATCTAAACGCATAACATCTTGAGACTCTCTAAGAATTAACTTGTCTCCCACTTTTAATCCTTTAACTTCAATATTTAAGTCTATAGATTCAGCTGTAATAGGGTCTTCAACTATTCTTGTTAAGTGGTTTTTAGGAAAGTGTGTCTCTAATTTATATGAGTCAGATAATTCATATTCCCTAGCACTGTAAAAACTACTTCCTTCAGCACCTTTAGCAATTTCTTGGTAGTATACATATCCTTGCGCTTCTTCTGTGGATAAATCATCATGAACTTTAATGTAAACTTGACCATATTTGTTATTAGCTATAAATAATGGATTATCAGCTACCTCAGATTTATCTACTCTTAAACTATAGAATACTGTTTCTCCTGTGGAAGGTACAGTAATCTTTCTAGTTCCAAATTTAGAGCCGTTCTCTTCTACTAACGCCTCCATCATTGTTTTATTGTTAATAGATGCTATTAAATTTACATTACTAAGAGCGTACTGAAGCATAAAAGATGTTTTACTGTTATCTAATAGCTCTGGTTTGTTCTTAATCATATTAAACATCAACTTATTTCTTAGTGTGTCATATCCTTCATGCTCTTTAGTAGCTCCAAACATTTCAGGACGTAATATCATAGTAATATTAGAGGCTCCAAATAACATGCCTTCAACTCCTATAGCGTACTCTAAAAATAACTGCTGTAATTTAGGGTCTAATAATTTAAAGTCAGCGTATACCCCTACAAGTTCAGGCTGCGTAATACCTTTAGCATTAGATACTAAGTAATTAACATTTCTTTTATCCTGCTTAACTGATATTCTATTTAAGAAAGAATTAGTTACTTTTAAAGCTTTGTTTTCATTAACTAGGTTACCTAAGTTATGTGATAACGATTGTGTTCCACCTACAACTACTGAGTAGTTACCTTTTTCAATACGTACGTTAGGGTAGTTTCTAGTATTTAATAAACTAGAAGATATAAATCTAACATACTGCTCTCGCATTTGTTTATTTCTTTGACTTGATGTTATTCTATCTTCTGATGTACTTGTTTTACCTAAGTCTTCTATAACACCTTCTGAAAAGTCTCTTAATACTTTAGAGTTAACTTCAAATATCTGACTACCTAGGCCATGAAGACCTTCTGCCATATCTACAGCAGTGCTAAGATGTGGTAAGTTACTTAATAATCTAGACGTTTCCCATCCAAAACTAGTAGTAGAATCTACATAGTCCCTCATATTCTCTAAAGCATCTCCTAAATCTTCATGATTAGCTGGTAATTTTCTTAATAAATCTAAAGAAGTAGCCATTTTACTTAAGTCTTTACCAAAAGAGACTAAGCCTTTTTTATTATTATTAGAAGGTACAAGTAACTCTAACACTTTTAATTGAAATAACATATCATTATTTCGTTTACCAAGTCTGTCATTTAAACTTAACTTTAATTTTGGGTTGGTACGTCGTACTCCTGATTTAAGTATAGTAGTAGTAATATTCATTTTAGCTACGTCCTCCTCTAAATTACCTTTAAAAGTACCTTTTGAATCTAAGTTTGCTATTATAGCGTCCCTAACTTCAGATATACCTCTAGGTAAATCTCCTGGGTATAATCTAGCTGCTTCTTTTACAGATGGTTGTAGTAATATTCTAACAGCTGTGTGTAAAGGAACCCCATTACCTATCATAGTATAAAAAGTAGATGCAGTAGCTTGATTCATATTGATAATATTAAGAATTTGCTCCTTAGCATTATCAATAGCGGCATTTATAATAGAATCCATAGTCTGCCAAATAGTATATTTACTTTTTGAGCCGTCTGGTCTTTTTTCATACCTCACTAACTCACTGTATGGCACACCATCTACCTCGTATATAAATGGAGTTATATCTGTAGATCCATCTTCTTTTGTATCTCTCTTTGCAACTAAGTAAGAAGGTTTGTTGTCAGAAGCAGCCTCCATCATATAAGCTAATCCTTTCATAGCTATAGCTCCTGCTCCTGTTAATTTAGACCCTTCTTGATTACTTTGGTGCATGTACATCTCATCTAACGGACTAGATAAATCTTTAGTCTCGTATAGTTCTTGATGATTATCCTGTATGTCTAGGCCCATATCTTTTGCAATCTCCCCAAATACAGAATTATTTAAATCTTTACCATCTTTTACTTTTCCTTTTAAGTTATCCATAGATATAGGAGTAAGTATCGAGTTTCTGTTCTCAGGCTTTTGAATAACATCTACAAATGTCTGTAACATCTTATTCTTTAATGCAGCCTGCTCAGCTCTTCTAAAGAAAGTAATTCTTGTCTTTAATACTTTTCTTTCTTCTGCTAACACATCTTTTTGAGTTTGATCTGTAATAAGCTTCATCTCATTATATAATCTACGTCTTTCTTTCCTAGCGTATCTGATATTATCAAACATCTGATCTATAAAGTACTTATCATGAGGTATAGTGTCATTTAAACTTAAAAATAACATTCCATTTCTACCTACTAAACCTTTATCTGTGTTTGCGTATAATGATTTCCCATTTTTATCTTTATCGCTAGAGTGTGCTTTACGTATTACAAATAATGAATCGACATCAAAATCAGATCCGTGGATGCTTTGCATTTCTTTTGGTGCTATAACTACATTACTGTTTTGAGCATCATAGAAACCTACTACCTTAAGTGCTGCAGATGAATGTAACTCTGTAGAAGGTATACGGAATCCTAACATGAATTCATTTTGGTATATCTCATCACCTAACTTAAATTTATCTGCGTGTATCCTAGGCATTAACACCTCAGAATAAGGATTACCTACTGATAAGTGTTTTAATGGTCTTTCAAATATACCAGTTTGTTTTAAATATTGCGATAAACTTACTCCCGCTAGTTCTGCTTCTGCAGTAACGTCATCAAGTAATAATACAGTACCATCAACAGCTTCAAATACAGTAGCGCCGTATCCTGTTTGTAATACTAATTTAGACCCTGGGAACTTAATCTTTATAGATAATTTCTCAAGACTAGAAGAAATCATTTGATACACTTTATTTACAATTCCTGGGAAATTTATTGTAACCGCAGGATTACCAAGATAATCTGTTGCACTTAAAATCTCAGCTTCTTTGTGTGCTGACTCATTACTTGTGGCCCCTTGAAGAGCTTTCTTTCTAATCTTAGCCTCAATAGCTTTTCTTTGAGATGTAGTTAAATTAGTAAAATCAACTATCGTATTATCATTTCTAAGTAATCCTAAATCATCAAAGAACTCTTTAGTACCTAAATCCATTAATCTGGCCATAGTTTGATAATACTCCTGAGCTTCAGCTTTATTTAACCCATTAGTGTTAATCATATAAGTTAACTGTGACGGGTTTGATACTAATGCGTTAGGATCTGCTGATGGATCTAACTGTAATCTAATATTTGCATTCTCTAGCTCAAGTATAGATTCAGTTGGTATAACTAATTTAGATTTACTTATTAATCCTTTATTTGTTTGTGCGTTAGGTGTTAAAATATCTGGAGATCCAATTTTTACACCAGACTTCATTACTAACTCATCGACACCTTTACCTTCATTAGCTGCCTCCATAGCGTCTCTTAAAAACTTTAATCCTTTATGCTTAGCTACTAAACTGTCTGTTAAAGCAACTGTAGAGTATTTTACAGCTGTTTGCTTACCGTTCTCGCCTATACCAAAATACACAGGCTTCATAACAGTGTTTACTTTAAGACCTCCTCCAAAACCTCTTCTTAATTGTTTTAATCTTCTAGGCAGTACAAATCCTTGTCCATCTGCTATATCTATATTACCTAATAATCCTAATTCTTTTAAGTCTATCTTAAGTTCTCTTTTCTCAGACTCTGACAAGAAATCAAATGCAGTTCCTGTAGGGTCATCCATAACAGCTAATGTAAACTTCTCATCCATTCCTAGTTGAGGATTAACAAACCCTCTATAACCTGGAGCAAACGCTATAGACATACGTTTAACTATATCATATGAATCTTTAAATGCTGCAGTATCTCCTAAAGCCAATTGATTAACAAAGAAAGAATTAATAGCATAGTTTTTTACCCATAAGTCTATTAATGAGTCTGTTTGTCCTTTTTCAATACCTAACTCAGTAGAAGCTTTATTTAGAGCTCTGTCATTATTCTTCAATAATCCTTCAGAATCTAACTTAGCAATCATCTCTGTGGATCTAGCTGTTAATGCTTCCATTATCAAAGAAACTTTTTTAGCTTTTGAATGGGAAGTATTTTGCAATATAGAAGAGAATACGTGTGACTTCTTTATAGGCTTATTATGGTATTGATCAACTATATCCGCAATATGCCCTTTTATCTTAGTGTTAGGGATTAGCTTAACCTGCACAGCTTTTGGTGATGATTTATCAGATACTGTAGTTAATTGTTGTGTGTAGTATAATCCATCTTGATACTTCTTAAGACCAGTTAAGAACCAGTAATTAAAGTTTCTATCTAACCATCCTTTCTCACTTTCCATTGAATAGGTAGTAGGAGAATATTTACGTTTCTTATCTATAATACCATCCCAATCTTGTATTTCTCTTATACTTGATTTACCATTTGCAAAAATGTTAAACTTATATAAATCATTCCAAGCTTGTGTGCCTTCTCTTAAATGTAATGGAGTAGGTTTATTTGTATTAGTTAAATCAGCTATAACATCAACGCCAAAAGAACTATTATGGAACGCATATATAGTTTTACCTTCAACGCTTCTAATACTGTGTGCCTTACTAGCTTCATGCTCTACTTTAATCATATTCCCTAAAGACTCTATTAAAGAACTTTCATCCTCAATAATATCCGACATAGTTGTAGTAGGGTATACTAAGTTTCCTTTCTCATTTTTAACTTTAGGAGCTTGTCTGTTTTGTTTACCTATATCTTTTACAGAGTCTAAAAACCCATCTAACTTCATAGTGATGTTTTCTAATTCATTAGTATCAAATACTACTCTGTCTAGAGGGTATTCAATGATAGAAAGAAACTCTTTAATAGCAGATATTTTATCGTCATTCTTTGTTGCACTTTTAATTTTCGCCTGTATCTTAATAATAGCAGGCTTAACTTTACGGTTAGAGATTAATTTATCAGAATTAATCTTTAAGAAATTCTCAATATCATCACCTATGACAGCCCCAGTACCAAATTGCTTGTGCGGGAAGTATCTCAACATTCTATCAAATCCTTGAGTATCATCATTCCATTTAGACTCAAAATCTGCCATATAGAAATTCTCTTCTCTTAAACTTGCTGAGTTTACATATAGATTTTTTAAATCTCTTATAGCTTGATCTTTACGATTCAAAGCTACTAGCACTTCAGGAGCTGTGGTAAGATTGTCCTCTTTTAGTTCGTTGTATATACGGTAGTAATAGCTTTCAGAAGACTCATCTTTTTGTCTAGCTACAGTTTTAAAAGTTTCCTTTTGACCTCTTATATCGTGAAGGATAGTAGAAGCATCCATAGTAGTGTCATTCACATAGATAAACTTAGAGCTGTTTGTAAAGTGCATGTTTTTAGGCATATCCACTAAATCTAATACTAACTTTTCTTGCTCCTCTCTTAATCTAGCTCTCTTAGCTACAACAGCTTTAGTTCTTCCCTGCCCCTCTAAGGCTTTAAGCTCTCTATTAATTTCAATGTCTCTAGCTCTACCTTTACCTATTAATACCTCATTAGTAAATGCAGTGTCTACAGTCTTTTTTAATGTTTGTTCTACAGCATAACCAGCACCTCCATTAGTGTGGCCTAGATTTCTAGATCTCTTGCTTATTTTTCTTTTTATGTCTTCATGATTAGTAGACATAGTATTTTGCATTAGCTGCAGTACTTTAAAGTATGCGTGCTTTACACTTAATCTCTTACGTTTACCGTCCGCAGTCTTATATGAAATACCTGTAAGAACTTCTATTACTGATTCTGTTAAATTCTGAGAGTGGTCAATAGTATTAGCATCTTGTATATGCGCATTTAAGTTAACTGTGTCTAAATGTAGGTTCTCTTCTAATTCATATCCTTCAGAGAATGCTTTTCTTTGGTATACATCAGAGAACATTAATTTAGCTTTCTTAATATCGCTTAAATTTTTAAGTGCTTCGTGGCTAACAGCGTCAGCTTCAGTTAAACTTCCCTCAGATGTTAGCTCATCTCTATACTCCCCAAGCTTACTAGGGAAATCATTTTCTACTAAGTAGTTTAAAACTTCGTCTCTACTTGCAGGTACATTATAAATTTCTTGGTTATTTTCATCTAGCTCAGACATTATTAATCCATCCTCATCTACAACTCCATCATAGTTAGATAAATACCCGTCCATACCATCTATAAACCAAGCTCTAGCTTCTCTGTAAACCTCTACACTACCCCATACTTTCTCAATATCTTGGTAGTTCATATTAGTATCGATAGGTTCTCCTGTAACATTCTTACCTGCAAAGTATCCTGAATCAATATTATCAAATAGTTGATTAATGTTAGTAGCGTTTTTATTTACAAAACCTAAGAACTTTAATATTTTCTTAAAGAATCTTTTAATTATAGCTGGAACACTATTTGGGTTTGCTCTAAACTTCATAAACTCTCTAGCTAAATGCTCTTCAACCTCTGCATTACTCATACTTGCTGATAATTTATATTTTGTTCTAGCAGATTTAAATAAAGCTTTACGCTCAGCAGCTGTTAAATAATAAGCTAGAACTTTATGGAAAACCTCATGTCTAACTACATTTTCATAGATACCTTCTTTCTCTTCTAATAAGTATATAGTCTGATCAATAAACTTACCTAAAGTATAGTCATTATCTGTAAGATCTACCATACGAAGAGAATCTAAGTATGCTACATGCCCTGGAATAAGGTCTCCCTCTGCATTAAATAAGTCAGGTAATAATTGCTTAAGAAGTTTTAAACTATCTGCTTTTGTTATACGATCTCCTTTAATATCCTTAGCGTCTGGAGATTGTCTGTACTCTTTACCTTGAGTTTTAGAGCCTAATCCTTTTTTAAATCCTCCTCTTCTCTTTCTAGGCTGTGGTTTAACTACCTTTTCCTCTGCCTCTCTATCTGTCTTTATTTTAGCTTGTTTCTTCTCAACAACTTTACTCTTAGCTAGTATAATTTTACTGCTGTCTATACTATCTAACTGTGATGTTAATACTTGACTTGCTCTCTTATGGTTATCTTTAACAGTGATAAGTTTAGCTCCCTGACCTTCACTTCTTCCTACTTTCTCAAGTAAAGCAAAATCAGATAAAGTTATAGGTAAGTACAATATGTTGTTATAGCCTTTAGAATCTGCTTGAGCAAAGAATAATTCTAAAGCGGATAGTGTTAAAGGTCCTTTCTTACCTCCTGGCTTTGTAGTACTAGCATATGCTAATATACTTTTAGCGCTTACCTGTCTGTGTTTTCTACCGTCTCTTTTAAATCTTTTTGATTCTCTAAACTGTCCATTACTTTGAGCTAGTTTATTTAAAGCTTTCTGCGCAGTACCTACTCCTGTAGTATTCTTTGAATCTAACTCTCCAGTTTCTGTGGCAGCTACTTCTAGGAACCTATGACTTCTCATTTCATCTCTTAATGCGAGTAATTCTTCCATAGCTCCTGGATCACCTATACCTACTGCGTGCCTTTTAACATTCTCATTAGAGCCTAATACAAACTTGGTAAACTCTTTTGTACCTAACTTAAGATTACCGCCAGTTATCTCTTCTATACGAGAAGCTGTTATTCTTAAGGCGTCAATAGGGCCATAAAAATTCTGAACATCATCTTTAATAGCTCTAGAAATTCTTCTAGGAGTTAAAGCTATAAACTGTTTCTTAGATTTAGATCCGGGCGCTTCTACACCTTCTAGCACTAAGTATGGTCTACCAGACTTTAACATGAAGTTTTCAGGTATCAACCCTTTACTAGCCATATCTTGTATCTCCTGCTTTTTATAAATTCTTACTCTAGAGTTAGTAATATTTTTAAGTTGTTTTGGTTTAACTTTCTGGAATTGATCGTAAAAGCTACTCACAAAATCTTTGAGTATATCTTGAATTAAGTTTTTATTTTCCTTCTTAAAGTTAGAGGCATTTGGTATGTCTTCTCTTAACTGATCCCTAGACATATAGTTATAACTAAGTCTCCTAGCTCCAGACTCTGGTATTATAATACCTTTAATAATATTTTTTCTAGAAACCATACCAGAATCATCTCTAACTAAACTCTTATCTCCTGCTATATCTAATGTTACTAAAGGAATAGCTGCTCCTGTTATAAGGGATGTTTTAAGATTTAATCTTTCTTTTGGAGTTAAAAAGTTCATTGCGTCTACTTCTAAAGCATCACCAACTAATCCTACTCTCCTGTAAACTTTCTTACCGTTATCTAGTAAAGCTATATTACCGTCTTTAACAGTAACACGCGCTTCTTGTAGCATAACTATTCCTGTTATAGGAGATCCGTCTGCTGCAACACCTTTAGCTCTTACAAAAAGTACTGGGCCTTCTTGTAATTTTAATATAGTACCTTGTTCAGCAACTGTATCAGATAGTGCATCATATTCAGGATAATGAATAATATGTTTATCTTGTACATTTATATCCTTATTAAACTCTCCTTGGATTTCACCTTCTGTATACGCTTCAGTATCTTCACTATAAGCTTCCTCTGGTAATTCCTCTATAACTTCTATAGCATCATTAGCTACAGCGTCTGCTGGATCTTCATCAGGTAAGTCTTGTGTATTCTCTAAAACCTCTTCTTCAATCGCTTCTTCTATAACAACATCCTCATTTCCTTCTATAGTATCATTCTCTGTATTTGTCTCTCCCTCCTCTTCTAACTCTTCTTCTATTACAGGATCCTCCTCCATCTGTGTTCCGTCGAACTCATTAAGTAGTTCTACATTATCTTCAACCTCCAATTTAAACTCAGTAGCTCTTCTAGTAAATTCACCAGAAAGATCATTCTGTATGTGGTGCATTTGAGGATCTATAGTATTCTTAATATTAAGATTTGTAGCAATGATAAGTTCTTGGGCCCTAGAAGAAGCAGTGTATAATGCTTTATTATAGTCTTCAGAGTCCATACCATTCTCCTGTCTTATATCCATATAAACTTCATCGATAGTCTCTCCTTGAGCTTGGACATAATCTAATACCTCAACATTGTATTTATTACTACTAACAAATTCTTTATATTCTTCAACTCTATTTGGGTTAACTATTATAGCTCGTCTAGAGCCTTCAGCAGGTTCAGTAGCTAATTTTAATCTTAATCTTTCTTTAAAGTTTCCTGAAATACCATAAACTCCTTTTGCCCCTTCCATAAAAGGATTTGGAGTATTTACCTTAACTACAATTTGCTCATTAGACATATCATTTAAATTACGTCTAAATATGTCTTGGAAGTTTGCAATAGCAGGATTATCACTTCTGTATATACTTGTAACAGGAGTAATTAATGTGTTCATATTAGGTAAAGTCCCAAAAGATCTAAGTGGCGACACGCTCTCACTAGTAATTTGAGCTTCATCTCCAAGCATTAGAACCTTAAGTATAGATTCTTTAGCTTCTTTACGTCTTTCATTTTCTTCTCTTATCTTATTCTCTATAGCCTCATACTGAGCATAAGATAGTGAAGGAGCCTCATCTATAACTAGTACTTGTAATGCTTGTATTGAATCCTCATCTAACTCTAAAAATGTATTTATTGTGTTAGGAATCTCAATACCTAACGCTTTATTAATTGTTGCGGAGGATGCATCACTGTGGCCCATTGCGTATATTCTATTAGCAGGTATACCAGCAGTAGCCATTGCCCAAGGTAATACAACTTTACTCTTACCTGTACCGGCAGCTCCCTGCATAAACGCTGAAACATTTGCTATATCTCCTATATTTTTAATCTTAGACGCTAAAAATACACTTAACTCTCGTATTGCATTTAATTGCTGTTTAGTTGGGGTAAACTCTTCGTTATTTAAAGCAGTCTTCTCATTATGTAAATGTGTAGGTATATCAAACTCAGAGTTTAATATTTTAGATAGCTTAGTGTCTGCTACATACTTAATATGTTGAATAAGAATATCAGTTAATACTTCTTTAGAGATAGTGTGTTGAGATCTGTCTTCAACTTGTAGCTCATCTAATAATCTATATGCATCTAAATGATCTTCATATCTCCATAATGCAGAGTTATTATTAAATAAATCTAGGTCCTCATTTACACTTGCTATTTGTTGTAGTAACCCTCTTAACCCTGACTCAGGATTCTTAAGATAGTTATCTAAAGCAATATCTTGATCTATATCAGACTCAATAATACCTTTAACACTCTCTAAAGCAGCTTTCGCTCCTAACTCAAGATTCTCATAGAATACTTTCTTGGCTTTTGATTCAGACTCTAAAGCTTTTTTTACTAGATGTATAGCAGTTAAAGCTACCGCCATTTTATCTGTCATTCCTGTTAGCACTCCTTCAGGTAATACTTGGCCTTCTTCTAGTTGCGTTGCAGCTAAACTTAACTTACCTAATACCTCATCTCCTAATAATTTATGTATAAGACTTCCTCTACTATTATTATCTAGAGGTAGAACATCAGAACCTAATCCTATTGACTCTAAAGTTTGTCTGTATATTCTATCTTCAAATTCATATTGTTGTTGCTCTCTGTTTGCGGAATTCTTTTTAATTTCCATTAACAATCCTTGAGCCATTACATACCCTGCAGCTAAGTCTTCTGTAATAGCCTCAAAATAATCTTTTTTATCGTTTGGAGCTTCTACTGTTCTACGTTTAAAGATATTCATAAACAGCTCTATCTTATCAGAAACTTGCTGAGCATTATTCACATCACTATAGTCTGGTATATTGTCTAGCTGGCTTTTGATATACTCTAAAGGATTTAAAACTTCTAAAGCTGCCTCTTCTAGAACTCTATCTCTATCAAAAGTAGCAAATACTTCATCTCTTAAAGTTATAGAATCTGGATCTTCAGCAGCTCGGGTTAGTAGTTTTTCTGCGCTATCTAAAGTATCATTAGATTGAGCTAGTTTAGCCTCTGCTTTACCTTGCTTCTCATTTAACTCCTTCATATCATGATCTACGCCGGCTCTTTCAACTAGTCCGTCTAATCTTGATTGCTGTAAAGTATCTAATGGTTTAAAATCTTCTAGGTCTCTTAACTCTTGCAGGTCTTTCATGTCCTGTTCCGTTAAAGGCTCATGAAATAATTCTTTACCTACTGTAGGGTCAAATCCTTTATTAGTTAACTTCTCTTTATTTTCTTTTATTTGTTGTATAATATGCTTTTGTTCATTAGCATCTCTAACAATCTCATCAGCCATTTCAACAATCTCTTCTAAAGTTGCAGGATCTAACTTCGAGTTATTATCTAATATGTCTGGTAATATTTCTCCTAATCTTTTTTTACCGTACTTAGTTATATGTTGTACAATACTCCCTACAGTATGATGAGATACCAGTCTTCTTAATTGATGCTTTCTCTTACCTTCTCTAGCTATTTCATACTCTCTATGATTCTCATAAGCAATTTTCTCACTCTCAATCTTAAGATCTTTTAAAGTAACTTGTTCAGCCTCTGTTAAGTCTTCTCTTGCCTGCATCTCAGAAATTACTTTACCTAAATTTTGAATTCTTCTAAGCTCCCCTGTGTCCCAAGCCACTCCTTTATACATAGTTTTCTCATTACTAGCAATATCATTATTCTCTTGCTTTGCTTGCTCTATGTCTTGTACATTCTCTTCTATATCTTGGTCATATGGTGTACCTAGATTTCTGTCCTTCATTTTCTGTTGAAGAGTTTCTTTTTGAGTCTGAGATAAATTTCCTTCTTCCTGCTTCTTTTTTAATTCTTCTGCTCTTTCCTTAGAAGTTTCTTTATTATTTAACTCTGATAATTCCTCTTTATCTAAAGCTGGCGTATAGAATTCATCAAGCCCTGATAATTGCTCATCAGAGAATTCTTGTTTCTTTTGTTTAAGTTGTTCGTTTAGTTTAGTCTTATTCACTAAGTTAATAGCATTCTTAAAGACTTGTTCCTTATCCTTTTCTGATCGCTTCTCTCCTTTTGTTCCCCCTAATATATCATACTCAAAACCAAGTACATTAAAGGCTAACGCAGATTCTTTATCAAATATACTATTATATATATCTTTAGCTTCTCTTATCTCGTCTATAGCAGTTATAGCATCTTCTTTAGTGAACCCTTCCATCTTCTCTGCCTTAGCTAGTCTGTATAATCCGTCGTAAAGATCATTCTCTTTACCGTTTTTGAAATACTTATATAGTAAATCAGACTTATCATTTAAATCCATTTGAGAATTAAACACATCTCCTTTCTTTCCTAATAAATTCATAGCCTGTCTTAGGCCCATAACACCTTTAAGTCCCCCATAATTACTAGCAGCTCTAGCTCCTCCAGTCATCATAGTAGCCATATCTCTACCAGACTGTACAGCTCTTTTAAAATTTAAACTATTATACATGTCAGGATCTGTATTAGCTAAACCTGTCATATTAGCTGCATAGAGAGGAGCGTCTTTAGCCCATACATCTCCTGTTGCTTCTGCTATATTGCTAAAAAATCCTCCTGAGTAATCTTGAGTAGCTCCTGCTAAGTAATCTTGAGTCCATGTATGCTGAAGGCCCTCTTCCATTCCTTCTAGTTCTCTAGATATACCCACACCAGCTGAAAATTTAGCAGCATTTATACCTAACCTACCAAAGTAATTAGATGTTATCTTACGGCCTAAAACGTTACTAACTGATTTAGGTATTATTTTAGAGCCTATACCGCTAAAAGTTTTACCTATCGCTGGTATTCTAGCCCATGTTAATAAAAACTGTGCTAAATCTGATGCTCCTAGTGCTCTATTCTTTGTTATTAAAGCGTCTATACCTTCATTAGCAGATATAGCTATATTATTTCTTTCAGATTTTGTTAAATCTCTTTTTATACCTTCATCTTTAAAGATTTGATCTTGGAAAGCTTTCTCCATCTGATCAACTTTCTGCCAGTATACATCACCAGCTTCCATTCTACTCTCAGCATTTCTACTAAGACCAAGCCCAAAAGCTACTTCACCCATTGTAAGAAGAGCCAAACCTCCTTGTGTGTATGGGTTAGCCCCTACACCTGTTGTAGCCGCACCTAATTGTCTTGCAGCGGCTCTTGTTAAAATAGGGGCAGCTATAGAAAATATTTGTCCTTCTGCTCCTGACATGGTACCTGCTAAATCCTTACCAGATCTGTGCTCAAAATATTCTTCTCCCATCCATTTATCTGATAACCCAGTCATCTTGGATACTCCAGGGATAGAAGATCCTACACCTCCCCAAAACCCGTCATAGTTAGGATTATTTCCCTCTATCTTACTTTTTAAATTCCAGTCTTGCGATACGTCACCTCCTCCGTAACCTGAAAATAGAGCACCTACAACAGGTATACTACCAAAGTACACACTTCTACCCCAACCTCCATTTTTTATTAACTCTTCTTTCTCAGCTTTTTTCTCCTCATACTTTTCTTTATCTTCTAATAAACTCTCCATTGAGTCTCCCGTACCAAGGTAACTCTTCGTAAGTATGTCCTTGTCTAATAGACCTGCCTCTAGAGATTTTTGAATATACTCTTCATAATCCTCTTCTGTTAATGTATCAGATAATCCAATTTGTATTTCATCTAACATTGTATGAATAAGATTTTGACCTTTAGTCTCAGTAACATATTCACCTTTTTTAATCTTATCCATAACTCCTGCATGGTCAGACTTAGATAGAAGACCAGACATCAGTAAATCATCAGCTCTTTCCTCTGCTTGTTCTATCTCAGCTATCTTAACTCTTACCTCTCTTAACCTGTCCTCATACTGAGTTACATGAAACCCCCTAGTATCATTAATATGAGAGTTCATATAATTTGAAAGATCACCTTGATATATAGACTTATACATCTCAGGGAAAGCATTTTGAGTAGCTATCCCATCAGCTCCAGCAGCAAAATCAAAACGTGATTGATCTCCTGTGTCATCTGAATATTGTGCGGCCTGCCCTACACCCCCCATACCTGGGATAGGACCTCTATTATTACTTAAAGTTTTAAAAGACTGGTCTAACGATAAAGAACCACTAGTTTGATCCACAGAAGATACTGCAGAGTTTGTAGGGGTTCCCCCATCTATAGGTAAATTATTTTCATCTAAACCTCCAGTTTGGTATTTTTTCTTAGTCATTTGGCAAATATACTAATTATTCTTGTTTTTGTCCTATACTTTGTAGGTAACTATTAAGTATAACAGTCAGTTCCTGGTTATTCTTACCCTCATTTTTAGCTTTTATAACAAGTTTAGATATATTGTCAGCGTGGTGATTGTACACACCTACAGGATTAGCCATATTTAATATATCTGGCATTTTCTTTAATGTATTAAATGCCTCTTTAACAACTAGGGTCTGACTTGCTGGAAGTCCCTTAGCAGTATTAATTGTTTGTTGGTATTTTATATCTGAACTTTCAGCTATCGATCTAGCTGCAACTCTTTGTCTTAGTATTGTCTCCTCATTGTCATTATACTGGGTAGTACTATGTCCTGCGGCTTTGTATAATGCATCTCCTTGAAGTTTTTCACCTTTAATTCTTTGTGATTTACCTTTCATTACCCAGTAAGTATTTTCACCTTCTGTTACCTTCCTAAATATTTTATTACCTTGTGCATCTTCTATGTTATCAATGTCCGTAGCCCCAAACCAATCAGGAGAGAGCGCCCAATCTGTTGTAGCAAATTTACCTCCAGAACCTTTAGCCATACGATCCATCTGCTCTTCAGTAAACCAATACTCACCATCTATAACTGCATTACCATTTATCCACTGCGCGTTGCCTTTAGTACCTGAATTAGGTCTAAACACTCCATCAACAGTTACATCTACAAATGCTCCCATATTCTTAAGCTGTTCTACATCTACAGCAGCTGTTGCAATTTGTGAAAGTGTTTGTAATTTTCCTACCCTCGTCTTATCATTAAATTCTATTCCCATATCCGCAGATATTCTTCGCATGTCCTCAATGTTACCAGACTCCTCAGCCACTAAATAATCTATTAAGTGGGCAGACATTTGACTAGCTTCTTCAGAGTTTGCTACAACACCGTTTGATATTAACTGTTGATCGATCTTGCTGAATGCTTCTTGACCAACAAACCTGCTATAGTCAACAGTAATACCCTGTTGCCCTGATACCCTAACCCCTCCAACAATGTCTTTTGATATATTTAAAGTATTGTTTGTCATCTCAGTATAAACATCAAACCCTATATTTGTTTTACTATCTAATAAACTATTAACAGCCCAGTTATCTTGTGTCACATCGCCAGCACCGCTACCACTACCACTCGCAGAATTTAGTTTATATGCTTGATTAGATATAGTAGTTGTTAATCCTACTTGACTAGATCCTGCTCCTTTCATTCTATTAAGAATATCTAATTTAGCATCACCCTCAGACATACCTTCAATCTGAGTTAAACGCCTCATATCTTGATCACCTGCTTTACTATCTAAGTAGTTAACTAGCATACCATTTACTACCCTCTCCATCTTACCTCTAGAAACTCCTTTAGTGTTACCTGTTTGAAGGTAATCCATAATATCATCACCATTAACATCTAGGCCCCCTGTTGCACTGCTGCCACTAGAGGCAATAGTACCTATAAGATTTTTCATGTAAGCGTTATAATCCTCTTTCTGCTCCATCTTCTCTTTATAGCTATTAACAATTTCGTTACCTTCTTCGTCTGTTGTAACGGTAGTAAAGCTCTCTCTAGCTCCTTTGTTAAAATCTAAGATACCACTAGGCCCAAATTCTTCTATCATAGCCTCTTCCTTTGTAAATTCTAAGGCATTCTTCTGGGCTTGATTAACAGTTTTATCAGTCATTACATAATCGATGTTCTGTTGTACAGCATTAGTTGCGTCTTCAAATGCACCTGACTCTAAAACACTCTCAAAGTTTTTATCTATGGTGCCTGTAAACTGGTCCCTTAACCCTGCCTTCTCGTCTCCTGGCATTAACTCCATCTGCGCCATAGCTCTTTTAGTAAGATTATAAGCATCTTTATTCTTATCATACTGTTGTCTGTATAACAAAGCAGCCTGCTTAAATGTTTCTACTCCAGGATCTATAAATGTAGACTGCACTGGAGTAATAATGTTCCCACTATTTAAATCGTATTTTCCCATTTTATCCTTTTTTATCTTCTATTGTTGCTTCAATGTTTGCAATTAACTCTTCGCCCTCAACTGTTGATATATAACTTTTATTCATTAGTTGTCTAATATTATCTATACCTTTCCTCTTATCTGTGCCGGTACCGCCCGCTATAGCTTTATTAATAACTAGCATTTGATTCTCAGCAGCTTTAAGTTGTTTAGTGTCTTTAATTTTAGTACTAATAGCGTTTCTCATGTTCTGAGATAGAGCAATACTATTTTTAAGCATACTTGCTTTTGCATCATTATTAGCTACCTGATCGTTTCTATCGTTAGTTGTGTTAGCAGTGTCCGCTCTAAACTTAGCGTCCATGTTCATTTTCTTAGCAATATTATTTTGTTTTTTCTGCAATTCTGATTCTGTTTTAGCTATAGACCTTAACGATCCTTGCCCTGCTTTTTGTGCAGCTATGATAGATGCCATACTTTTACCAGACTCTTGGCCCGCTTTTATATTAGCAACAGTTAATTGAGAGGTTCTTTCTTTATCATCTCCTAAGTCAACTGTCTCTGGAGTGTAAGAGCCCGGTTGTATTTTCTTAGATTTAACTTTTAACTCTCCTATTTTTTTGTTTTGTTTCTGAGCGTATCTATTAGCTTTCATAATACTAGCTATCTCTATAGCGTCTGTAATATTATTCATTCCTATTCTGTCTAAGAAGTTTTTCTTTGGTTCTTTGTCGTCAGGTGTAGTTTTGGCTTTTTGGTTTTCAGGTACTATATCTCCTTCCTCATTATAGTAATCTTCCTCAGCTGCCCACTCACCGTCTTTCCAAACATCTCCAAACGCTGTGTTAACTGCCCCCTCTTTTGGCATCCACCCTCCTTTATCTGTTCCATAGTTATTCTCTGTTCTAGTTGGGTCCCACTCTAAATCTTCAGGGTTAACTCCGTGCCCAGCGGCAGATCTAGCTCTATCATCGTTCATACCATCAATTGCTCCTTGAGTTTCATCCCCCATTTTACCATCAGCTCCATACTTAGGTAATCCATACCCCTTATCTAGTAGGTCGTTTTGCACAGATCTTGTCTCATCTGTTCCGTTATTAACACCTCCATCTCCAGGTGTAACCCCTTCAACAACAACCTCTTCAGTAACTACTTCTTCAACTTGCTCCTCTACAGTAGGTGCAAGATCATTTACTCTTAGTATATCTGAATTATCTACATCATTAAACTTCTCATCCGGGTAGTACCAACTTCCTTTCTCCCCGTACTTCCCAGAGAAATCTTGTTTTTGTACCCTACCGTTAAAGTAATTAGTTGTAATCTGGCCTCCTCTAGCGTTATTTCCAACCATATCCTCACCTTGAGAGATAACAGAGTTATTATCCCCTCTTACAGCTCCTGCCTCAAACCCTTCTGTGTCTAACATAGCTGTAGCAAACGTCCCTGCTCTCTTCATCCAGTTTGGCACACTCCAACTACTAGCAGTAGGGTTAGTGGTTGGTCTAGGTGCCCATCTTTGTGGAATACCTGACCCACTCCCAAAAGGATTTCCAGGTATACCTCTACCAGACATAGGTAGACGGTTTGGTATACTAGGAAGTGTTGTTCCTGGAACGCTAGGTAAATATGAAGAAGTCACAGCTGGAAAGCCTCCTGTATAGTATTCTTCTGGCATTCTTCCTCTATACCCACCATCAGCTCTCACAGTCTGTTGGTGAAGTAACTCAGATTCAGAGATACGCCCTGCTTGTGCTGCGTTTATTTCTTGTGAAGGCATTCCTCCCATAAAGTACTTTTTCATTCCTCCGTCCTCCATATATGAAAGATCCTCCAAAGCTCCCATACCTAAGTTAGCCCCTCCTGTACCATACTCCTTCATTCCTCCATAAGCATGTGTAAAACCAGCCCCTTTTAATGAGTTATGCGCCCCTTCATTTGTAGCAGATATTGTATACCCTGTTTTAGGATTAGTCATATCATGTGTTTTGTAACCTCCGTTCTCCATATATGGATTATTTCCACCCATACCGTATTCGTTCATACCTCCATTTTCAAGGTTAAATCTTTTCGCTGTGTCAGCAGAAACTTTACTTTTATCAGGTGCTTCTCCTCTTTTTCTTTTTGCGTGTACATTGTCCCAAAATCCTCTTTTACCACCAGACCCATACTCTTTACTCATACCTCCGTTAGCCGCTATATCTAAAGGACTTCCGTCTGGGTTCATGCTTTCATTAAGCTTAGCAAATTCTTGTTTAGTTTGTTGAGGTAAAGTACCTCCATTTTCAGCTTTAGCTTGTAGGTATCTTTGAGCAATTCCATTTTTATGTGACATATAAAATTCTTGAGGGTTACCACCATTATCATAAATAGTAGTAATAACTTCTCCGGCCTTAGCTTGTCCATTTGGAGTATATCCTCCGCCTTCTAACTCTACATTAGAATTACGCAGCACACCTCCTTGATTATGTCCGGCCCCGTATACTACTTGGTCCCCACCTCCAGAATCTTTAATGTACCCACCTTTTTTATATTTTACTTGACCGCTACTGTCTAAAGCCTTTCTAAGCCTATTTTTAAAATCGCTCATTATTTATTATTATTATATGTTATATTTAAAACCTCCTAGTGCGCCTGAACCATAAACAGCTCTTTTACCATATCTTGATTTTTGAGATCCCTGTGCTTTAGAATTAGCTAGTACGTCTGCAGTATGCTCATTTTCTAATTTAGTTTGTGCTTTTGTTAATTTTCTTTTTTCTTTTCCAGCTTCTCTTTTTAACTTATTTCTTCTAGCCCATTGAGACCCTATATCGAATATTTGCATTCCAGCCCCTATCCAATCAAAGGTAACTAAATCTAAAGCTAAACTAGCTACATCAGTTCCAACTTCTGCTGCAGTATACGTAGAATCATCATTATCATCGCTTAAGTAATGTAACCCCAGGTCAACAGGCACTGTCCAAAGACCTCCTGACACAGGAGCTGTCGCACTTCCTGCAACTTTACCTCCTACATCTGTTGCTACATCTGTTGCTACATCTGTTGCTACATCTGTTGCTACTTTCCCTACTACTTCATTAGTAGCTTTATCTACTACTTGGTCTCCAACTGCCTTATAGAATTCAGAATTATAACTTGCATTAACCCCAGAAATAGTGCCTGAAGGAATTGCTGAGCTTGCAGCTTCTATAGTATTAATGCCAGATTCAAGCTCTGGATAGTAGGTTTCTCCTTGTGGGACAGCGAAACTTTGAGGCTCAGTTTTTGCACTACTTACCTGAGGGTTAGCTGCTTCATATCTCATATTAGCGTCTGATAAACCTTGGTCAGTAGCATATTGCCCTATACCTCCAGGATCATTTAATGTTGCTGAGCTTGCGTCATACCCCCCACTTAAATCTCTTGCAAATTCTGGAGATACATCTCCCCTACCCGTGAATTTATCCGTTATTGAGGAATTAATATTATTTCTATAGGATTTACCATTATCTCCTTTCCCAGCAAGACTAAAATTAATACCACTTTTTATTTGGGATTGAAGTGCCTTGTTTTCTTGTATTTTCTGATTAGAAAGTTGGAGATTAGTTTTATAATCTGAAATTAGTACTTCTTGATTTTGATTATAAGTATTAGTAGTAGCAGTTTGTAAAGCGTTGATTCGTTCCGCATCAGCTTGGGCCTCATAAGTATTAGACCCATAGTCTGAGAACCCATATCCACCAGTATTATATTGTTTACGTATTTTTTTAGGTGTGTATTTTGATTTATAATTCATTTTATCTATATGTTTTACGTTTTGACGCACCTGCAGAATGCAAAGTTACTAAAAATTTTCCAGTATTACTAGCAATATCATTATTTCTATTCTGCACTAGTCTTACAGCTATCCATTTATCTACAAACTTTCTTCTCGTATTCCAAACTTTAGAACCTAAAGAGTTTAATTGTATATTAATATCTGCTAATAATAAATTTGTTGATAAGATAGGGTTGTCTATAGGAGCATCTAAAGTAGTATTAGCTGTCAGAGTGCTTTGATTTCTATCGTCTCTAAACCCGTTAACATACCAAGTTCTTTCTTTTCTTCTTACATTTGCAGTAGACCAAAGTTGATTATTAGTTCCTTCAGGTTCTATCAGAGTAGCTCCCCCTGTTAATTGATGACTATTATACACATAGAAATAATCAAATCCTGAATCATGCACTTCATGCCTTACTCCGCCCTCATCGTTAGATGGCACCTCTATGTCTGCAGTATAGTAAAAATTAGAATATAATTTATTATCATCAGGCGCTTCATTATCTATATATTCAAATACTATATCATAGTCCACGCCATAGTATCTTCCTATATTATAAAGAACACCCGCACTATTTCCTTTAGGTAAATTTGCAAGAGAACTACCTCTTTCATGGTTATGCTCATACAACTTTGACCCAAAAAAGCCGTAAAAATTAGTGGTAGTGTAAAAATACGTGTTAGGGTAAAAATCGTGCAGAGATCCCCATATTTTTAAAGCTGGATAATAAGATATTGTCCAAGATGCATCTTCAAAATAAATAGCATCATCCCAATCAATAAGATCGGCAGTGTCAGTATTTATAAAGTGCCTAGAGTACTCGTTCCAATCTAAATCCCCTGCTGTATGCAAACTTATAAATGCATCTGTAGGCATTTTATCTAACTTAGTTAAAATAAATCTAGCATACTTAGGGTCCCATGTAGATATTATACCTATACCTATAGTGGGTATATCTATATTAGATGGAAGTCCATACTCCAATAACGACCAAGATGTTAATCTTCTTAGTAAAAACTCTTTTAACCCGTAGTTAGAGACTTCCTCTAACTCCTTAGCTAGTAAAAAAACTTTACCTGTCATCTTATCTACGGAAAAATGTCCATACCTACTTGTAGCAACACTAAACTGTGATAAAGTACCACCGTACCCTCTGTCCGTGAACAACACTTCGTCTGGCTCATTTTCAAATAAATCACCACTCCCAAGAGCTACTGATGAAGTATCTGATAGGTTAAGATCTTCTTTACCTTTTGTTTTAAGTAGGGATCTTTCTAGAATAGGTAGCAGTACATTATCAAAAGACGATAGGTTCCATAACTCTCCTCTGTTTCTAGGCAGGTCCCTGTATTGTTCTGGCTTATACGTTCTAAAATTATCTACAAGACCTTCCCGGTTGTGCTTAACACTTCTAATAATTCTTGTTGGATAATCCGCTATTGAGGCTGTTACGTTCAGGTGATCAAAAGGTATAGTACCTTTTATGTCATTTAACGAATCCATAGTTGTATCATAACTAAAAATTCTAAAGGAGTTTACAAAATTATTATTTTGTTTAGAAGACTCGCGTTTAACAAGAGGATAAAAATCTTCATTATCATTTCCTAGAGAATATCTTTGGGAGATATTTACTTTAGACTCTGTTATATACATCTGCTGACAGTAATCTGTAGATGTTTTTCCTGAAACCGCTCCTAAATAGCCATAAGAATAATGTGTGTACCACTCTGTTGCTGGCCAAAGACCGCTCTGAGGATGCTTCCAACCCTCTTGCTGCATATGTCGTGTTTCTGTATAGTAATCTATAAATGTATCCCCTCCAAATATGATGTCTGCATTACTAGCTGGTGTAGGGGTGCCTGTCATATTAACATAAGAAGAAGAATTTATAGTAGACACATCATGAGTATATCCTGTGTATATTAAACTGTACTGACTGCTAAAAGGAGAGTATACATCTGGAATGTATTTATGCACTCCACCATATGCATGATATTGAGCTATATGGCTGTGCTGGTCATATGACTGGTATGTATCAGTACTGAGGGTTGTAGCGCGCCATTGCTCAGCAATTACCCATCCTTCCTCCCATGTATTCCCACCTTGACCGTTAGGTTTACCTATAGATAACGCATAAGTAGTTGTACCACAACCTCCAACAGTAAAATTCTGCAGACCTACATCCCATGCGCCATTACCAAATAAATCATAATCCTGTAGACCAACATTAAGAGCCGCGTTAACCATGTCCTTAGTAAAACATGAAGTTGCAGGACCACAATTCATATACGTAGCTCGGTTTTGAGTTTGGTATACATTTTTAACTGTCCTACCCATATCTAAAGACCATATAGGTCTATTAGCGTACAAAAAAGTAGTTTGACATCCTCCTATATTATTTACGTTTGTGCTTGTACCAGGAATAGAAACAGTTTCATTACTCTTTATATTATATTTTGCTTTTAATGATCTTATATTAGGAACTTTGCCTGGCGCTATACCAACAACATCATAGTCAGGCCCTGGTAAACTATTACCAGTTTTTGATGCATAGTGCTCATAAGGCATACGCGTCCAGTCTAAAAACCAAGATATTTTATTAGTACTAGAATAATCTAGGCCTGTCTCATCACTTCTAAGAATAGTTACTCCTGCCATACGGCCATTGGTATCATCTGTCCTTCCTATCCTTAAATGTCTAGTTATTTTTATATAATCTATCCCAGAAATATCAGGATCACTCACCCGCATGTGAAGACCGTTAAAAGTCATACACTCTCCTTTAGCAGCCCAATCATCTCTGTCCAGATACCCACTCCACTTAGTAGTTTTAACGTCATTGTACGGGGCGTGGGTACAGCTAAAAGGCGTTGCGACTACAGATCCTCCTAAATCTGGCGGGGACTGTATCATATATTCTAAACAAGGTAGTCCAAAAGTAGCAAAATTTAAATAGCACGGACCGTTAACAGGAACATTAGATATTGAGTTATCGTAACTGCTGTAAGTGTCGTAAGTGGTCTCTGAATAACCCCATGTAGAATTAGACGGCCCACTATGATAGCTGGGGGTAAAATTAAACACTCCTGTGTCTACAACAGTAGTATTGATCTCCTCTCGTTTAGCGTAGTATATTTTAAAAGCTTTTACTTTACCTATTAATTCATCAGGAATAGCTACATTCCTAACTTGAAACCCTAAAGGATTCATTACAGTATCACTATTATTAGAATTAGTTGTTGCGTATATATGGTTAGATCCTTCCTGAAGAGCTGATGAAGGAAAATGGTGGTGCCTTACAGGTGTATTACGTAAATCTTCCTGCGCTACCCCGTCCTTATCCCGGGCCACATAATTAATATTGTTAGGGTAGTCTTCTCCTTCGTTTTCCCAGTACCCCATACCTGTAGCATTACCCCAAGCACTTCTTGTAGTAACCTTACCTATCATAGGGTTATTTAGATCGCCACTTTCAGTAGTAGCAGGGATTGGAGTACTACCATTAACATCGTCTACACGATGATTCTCTTTTAAGGTTGTTCCTGAAGTTGAATGTATAGCATAAGCAGCTGGTATATTATCCGCACTCCTACCTGGTATATGATACGCTACAGTTTCATTACCATCATTCATAACCCAAGTTATATAAAAAGCATAAACCTCGTCTCTTTGGTATCCTTTGTATTTAGTAGTATGCTCAGCGTCCCTGCCAGGAGCGGATAGTACATCCCACTCTACACTTTCTCCATTAATAATAGTAGCATCGTCAAAAGATGGATTTGCTTCAGCAGCGTGTATTGTTATATTGCAGGCATATCGTTGATAATTAATATCTGGTTGTTTTCTAACTAAATTACCCCAGTATAATACATCATCTACCTGAGCAACTGTTTTAGCTCTAATGTAACTTTGTCTAGGAATTTGTATATCATCTAACAACTCTGTAGAACTCACCTCTGTTCCTGTATAAGTTATATTTAAATTCTGCCCACTACTATATGGTTTATCAGACAGTCGTATAGCAGTATAGGATCCGTTAACATTTAGTATAATAGCGGGTCTTATAAATGCATAATTAGGATCTAAATTAGATACATCCCAAGATATACCCTTACCTGTAGGAATTCCCCCTTCATTTCCACCGTAAGAACTTCCTGGGTAGGCAGCTGCAGATCCTCCTGAAGATACAAACCCATTAGTAGTTGTTCCAGTATACCCTACATCTACCTTAGCTTGATTTTCACTAGCTACATTTATATATGTAGTGTTAGACACATTAATATAATTAGTTGGAGTTCCTTCTAAGTTTACATATGCTACTGCCAAAGTATATGCCCCTGTAAGAAGCCCTCCCCCAATAATAGTTTTAAAGTCTATAATGGGGATTTTATCCACGTTTGGGAATACGTACAGAGTAGCCAAATCAAAAACAGTACCTGTAGTTGGTGGGTTATACAACCGTATAAATTTCATCTCTGAATTATCATCAGTCCAATATATAGAAACCTTATTAGTGGAATCTATTTTATATGTTCCCTGTATAGGGTGCGTTCGTCTAAAGTTTAATGATTCTTGACCTGAAGAAGCTTGCGCAGAATCGTTAAATATTATAGTATAAGAATTAGATACCACATCAAATAAACCAATTTCAGAAGTACCTATGGCGGTAACAGGATTTGTAAGGTCTGGTCTAACTGAGAATATAACTACAGTATCATCATGAAGAACAATAGACCCCACAGCGTGATACCCATTAGATATATTTGCTACCTTTATAGTTCCGTGCTCAGACTGAATTGATCCTGAATTAGGTGGTATAACTATATTTTTAGCATATCTCCAAGTTCCTACAGGTTGATCTACAGGGTTGGTATCTCTATGCATTCCTTTTAAAAATTTCATATTATAAATCTAATTTTCTACTTAGTTGTTCTCTTGTATTTAATTGCTCAAAGTTACTGTCATGTGCGCTCATATCTGGAACCATCCTAACCCATTGATTCATAAAGCTTTCCATCCTATCAATGTCAGGATAGTTAGCTGAATTCCTAGCCTGTGTGCAATAATATTTCCATTGACCTTCAGCCATAGCATAGTCTATTCCATTAGGTTTTGAATTTGGATCTCCTAGTAATAATTTTTTATATACATACCAAAACATAGCTTCTTTAAAACTAATGTCATTTGGTACCATTGGGTAACATTCTTCATCTGTTGGGAATGCCATATAACTTAAGCATATAGTACCTGTTATAAAAGATGTTTTTATTTTACCTCCATTTATAAAATACGATTCTTTACCGCTAGCATTTCTATTTATACATTTATCACAGTGCAAGGATACAGGAAATTCTGAAGTAGAGTAAGCTAAAGGAGTTAGTTGATCTGGGTTTTTCCAGTACATGCTCTCTAATATTGCTAACCTTGAATTTAATTTAAATAATTCTGAGTTAACTTCTTGTGTAGGATCTGCATCTAGTAAAGCTTTTATAGAAGCTATCTGAGTTGTTATAAGGTTTAATTCAGAACTTGTACTGCTTGTTATTGATTCGTTTATACCAACTAAATTAATATAATATAAATCAGAAGGTAAACATGTAGTATACTCTGAAACAGTTAAAGTGCACACTTTCTTTTCTAGTTGAGGGGCTGCCCCTATATGTTCTAAAGCTTCTCCAATCCATTCTACAGCATCGTCTACCCAGTTATCATTACTAAGTTTCAGATCTCTCATGATTTTCCTGATAATCACTTTGGATGATATATTGTTATATACTGCCATTATTTATATTTTTTAAATTTAAGATACGCCAACTCGTTTGATTTTAATATACTAGTTAATTTTTCTTTGTTTCCTTTAACACCTCTTGTAGCATCAAACCTATATACAGATTTATTTGGTACAGAACATTTACCTTTTCTCCAGTAGTACTTATAATAGTTTTCATCTGTAAAATATATTTGCCATTTAACTCCTTCTCCGCTGTCTTTATTATATAGCTTTGATCCTGCAAGTTTAAGCTCCTCTTTATATTTATTTGATTCTGACCAATCTACTCTTGGGGATCTAGGGTCTCTCTTCATTCTTACAATAGACAATGTAGATAGGTTATACCCCATATTAAATTCTTTACCTTCTAATATATACTCAACTGCTAACATATTAAACTCACTGCAAATATCTTTAAATAGTATTTTATCTACAGAATTATCTACGTTTTTAGTATAGTCATTATATATATGTGATAAAGTATAATTCATTATCCTGCAGGAGGCGTTGTTATATCTTGTTTTCTATCTAAGACTTCATCAGTAATTGTAGATGATAATAATCCCATCTCACCTTGCATAATGCCAGATGTAATCATTTGTAACATATCCATAGGCATTGGAAAATCAGACTTTGAATTATAGCAATCTGTACCGTCACAATCAAATTTAGAGATTTCTTCTGGATCCTCAAACACACCTCTAACATTAACAAACCCTATGTCTTGATCGTTAACTAAATATAGATAATCTTCAATCATATAAGCTTTAGTACTATCTTTAGTATATTTATCATAAGGTAAATACTTAACCATATGAGGCTCTATCATTGGTATGCGAGTAGTACCGTCGACAGCTCCTACATAGGTTATAGCATCTGTAAAATTAAATCTAATTGTTTTTGGTATTTTTTCTATACTACGAACTACTTTACAATCTAGAGGAAGGTTGCAGCACTGCGAAGCATTAACAGGTTTAAGTTTAATACATCCTAGACTTTGTTCTAGATGTCTTGTTACTAGTCCGTTACGTGCAAAATCTCTTCTTACGAGCATTGCTCGATAATACTTAACATTAAATTTTATCTGGGATATAGATATACTCTCATCGTTGTGAGATTTTCCTCCTCGTACCAGGTTTAAAATATTGTATGCAATTTCATCTAGAGTCATCTTCTTTATAAATTAGTTTGTAAATAGCCTTCATATCCTCGTAGTTTATTCCATATATGTGCTTGTCCAGTTCTTTTAGCTTCATACCCCATCATTTTATGCCATGCATCATTACCGCAAATAGATGGTATAAATCTTACTTTTATTCCACGGTACTCATTAACCATCTCTTTATGTTTATGTCCACAATGAACTTCTCTATTAGTTGTTCTTGAAAACATCATAGGCTCTTCAGTTGCCATTATAAGTGGCATTTCTGCAGGTTTTTCTTTGTCTCCGTGTGTAAACATAATCATATTTGTTCCATATTCATAATACTTTCTAGAGTTATAGTTGTTGTCAACTGTTACTCCTTCATGTTTCAAAAAGAAAGCTCGTAAAAACTCTCCTGAATAAAACATTCTTTCATAGTCATGATTCCCTTGTATAACAATCACATCTACAGGCGCTATATCAGACAGAAAATTTATTGCTCTTACCATTAAACTGCAATACCCTACAAATGTTTCTTGCCATTCTGCGCCATCATGTTGAGGAGTACCTTTAGTTGTAGCTCTAGAGTACCCTTCAGAATTCATACCATCATTTCCTATTGGTAAAAGTATTCTATCTATATTTAATCCTGATGCTTTATTCATAAGATCTTTGATCGTATTCATATAAGCCTCTTCTGATTGCTCTAGTGTTTGTCCGTCTATCTTACCATAATGAATATCTGGCAATGAAACTTCGCACACTATAGGATCTTCTACAGCTTCATACTTCTTCTCAACTACAGGACTATATTCTTTAAGAGTTTTAAGCATTTCTTCTTTAGCCTCTTTCATTATATTATCCTCCCCTTTGGTAACTACAGAAAATCTGTTATCTCCTTTAATTGTCTGCCAAAACTTTACAGACTTAACATCATCTTCTGCTATACCGTTACTATCTAAGAACGCTTTAAACTCATTGATTTCAGATGTACTTATATTATCTATATCAAAGTCGTTACCTTTTGCTTCTATTCTTGCTTCTTTTAAAGCATTTCTACATGCTTCAACACTACAGTCTAATCTTTCAGAAAGACGTTCAGCACCTTCTTTAAGGTAGCCAGGCCTGTCTTTCAAGAAGGCCTTGATCTGATCTTTAGTCATATATCTAGTTATTGGTTACTACTTTTTAACTTTCTCCAGCGATCTCCCACCAAAGTAAGCCCCTATTACAGTGATCAAAACTAATTGTAATAAGTCAACCCAGCTAGCTTTTACATCAAAAGCTATAACTCCTGCATCAATAAATACTAGTAGCATAGTCGATACTACTAGAAAGATTAATACTAAAGGTCGTATGTTTTTACTAAGCCATGAATCAGAAGCCATATCCATCTTCCAACGCTCAGTTACTTGTTTTTGCATTTCTGCTTCATAACCCATTACTAGGTCTTTAATTTTTGCCTCAGCTGCTAGCTTCTCTTCTTTAGACGTATGTAAGTTATCTATAACTCCACCCACGCTTTCTACAAGCTTAGCTGCTCCACCTGATAATAATTTTGTTAGTATACTCATAATTTTTTGTTTTTAATATCCGCCACTATTACTACTACTACTATTACTCCTACTGCCACCAGCACTACTGCTACTACTAACAGTACTGTTAGAGCTACTACTAGTACTTGTAATATTTATACTACTGCTAGTACTTCCTACTACATTTAATATTAAATCTGCTGTACTAGCAGTATCGTCCAAAGATATATAAAGATCGTATATCCCATGGTCATATAACAAAATATTATCTTCTAATAATAAGTTAACTCCATTCACAACTGATTTATTCTTTAATATATAGTAGGTAGTCTTAAATTCTTCTTCTGTCTCCGCTATAACGGGGTGTACATACAAAGAAGGGGTAGACTTACCGGTAGCGTCAGTGGTATAAACAGTAGGGCCATCTCTGTAAGTACTACTTAGATTTGCTTTTTCTACCCACCCACTATAATTTATATACAGATTAACTTTTATATCTCCTGAGTCTTTAGTATTACAAACTTTAATGCAATGTATATCTAAATTACTGCCTTTTTTAATTAGCTTTACAGGAGTTGTCCCACTTATATTTTTATATATATATCCCATTATAAATTAAATAACCATGTATTTAGTTTTACCTTTTTCTTTATATGCTTTTAAACATCTGTTTCTATTGTCAATCTCATTGACATAACTAATGTGTACCCAGTTAGGATTTTTATCATCACCAAACTCCCAGATCATCTGATCAAAGTTTAAGTTCTCTTTAATCCACTCGTACATTTCCGCATTAGTCTTCTTACAACCTCCATCATCTATGTCCATAGCTTGACCTTTACAGTGTTGAGATGATGTTGATCCACCAATAGCTTTGTTCAAAGCTGGGCCTCTATAAAAACTATTAATTCTAATAGGTCCTCCAACCCACTCTCTTAAAGGTTCAAATATCTGCTCTGCAACTTCCTTCATGTTAGATAGCTCGAATTGACTTGGCTTATTCTCTAAACCTCTTCTTGTTGCTGTTGTGCTAAATGTTCCTTCTTTATCGCTTATGTGTTTGCTAATCATTGTTTATTCTTTTTTCAATTGTACCGTCATTGTAGATATAAAACAAAATTTGATTTTTATTTTCTTTTGTTTGTCTGCCTAATAAATCTGTAATCATTATTAGCTCTTTTTTAACTTGTGCTCTTCTTAATAGTGGGCCAGCATAAGTGCCTTCACAGTGATTATATGTCAGCTGACAAATTGTATCCCAAGAATTGTTACAACAATAATCATCCACTGATATTACCCAAGAGTAGCAAGGATCATTCATCCAATAAGGATTTCCTGGGCCAGTCACACAACCAGCATCATACTTACAATTATTATCACTAACGTTAGCAATACTCGAGTAGTTATAGGCGTTTGGGTCCAAACAGCCTTCAACAATTGATATACAAGAGTTATTTTCTGTATTAGCAAGTGAGTCATAGTTAAGAGCTGACGTATCCATACATCCATATGCAAACTCAATGCAACTAAAATCTTCTGTATTAGACAGGGGATCATAGTTAAGCATAGAAGGATCCGTGCAACCAAATATAAAAGGAGTACAGCTGCTATTGTTAACATTTGCTAAAGGGTTATAATTATACATTGTGCTATCAGTACAGCCATATATAGGTAGTACGCAGGTAAAGTCGTCTGTATTGCAGCTATCACAATAATTTAAAGCTATTGGGTCAGTACATCCATAAGCAAATGCTATACAAGAGTTATTATCTGTGTTTGCTAGTTGTACATAGTTAAACATTGTAGAGTCTGTACATCCAAATATAAAAGGAATACAAGTTCCATTGTTAGTGTTAGCGGTAGGATCGTAGTTAAACTGAGTTGGGTTTATGCATCCATATATAACAGCAATACAACTAGAGTCATCTGCGTTAGCTGCAGGGTCCCAATTAAATGCCAGAGTATCTGTACATCCATAATTAACCCCAATACAACTACCGTCGTCTATGTTGGCCAGTGAATCGTAATTTATAGCTATTGAACTCATACAGCCATAAACAACAGCAATACACTCAGCGCTAGTGTTTGCCTGAGGATTGTAGTTAAAAGCCAAAGGCTGCATACATCCTAAGATCACAGGAATACATCCACCATTATCTATATTAGCAAGTGAATTATAATTAAATGCCGTAACGTCATCACAACCCCAAACAGCAGGCGTTAAGCAGCTTCCATCACTTGTGTCAGCCGTAAAGCCTTGCGTGTAGTATTCTAAGTAAGCAGGGCTAGTACAGCCAAGAACGTAAAAGCATTGAGTGTTTGTGTTAGCTGTGTCTACATAGTTAAGAGCTAGTGGATCCATACAACCAAAGACTCTATCAATGCAATAGTTACCGCAATAAGTTGATACAGTACGTTTAAACAATGGTTGTATAAAAGGCGCTGCAACCTCTATCATATTCATGCCTAATGGGTTTGTCAGTTTAAATCCACAATGAGCAGCTGACTGCTGTCCTTGTGAAGATATTGAAAACTTAAACGATACTTCTTGCGGTGATCTTAAGTTTATACTGTACTCTTGCGCGTAAGCAACTGTATCTAATGTAAAATTCCAAACACTGTCACCTTGAGTTACCTCTAGGTTTGATGTCGGCGCCCAACCATCTCCAATTAAATCTGTTAATGTTAATATGAATTCACAAGAAGGTACTAAAGACATAGTGTTAGCTAGAGAATCATAATTATACATTGTAGAATCAATACAACCAAGCACTATTAAAGTACTACACGACCCATCGCTTGTATCAGCCCTAGGATTAAACTCTACGTAAGAAGAGTCCATACATCCAAATACAGGCGGGCAAGGAGCAGATAAAATAACATGAGATGTATCATTACCAAAAGCAGCGTCTGTCCCAGTAACTATAGTGTCATAACATTGCACTACATAGTAAGAACCATCTAGCCCACCCCAAAGAGCCCCATTTAAACCATCTCCGTACGAATCATATATTGTGAATACTAAAGGGCCAGGAGGTAAACATCTTTGTTCTTCAACAACTCCATAGTCAGGTTCTGAACCATAGTTTTGCCCGTAAGTTATTAAAGTACCACTAGTGTCAGTTACAGTCCAGTACGTTTCACTTTGATATTGATCAAGATTTATAATTATTGTTGTTTGAACACAAGTCTGTGCAGAAGTTACTATAGGTAATAAAGCTAATAATAATAACCAAACTAGTAAAGTTATCTTTTTCATTTTTTGTATTTTTTTCATTTTAAAAATCACTCATTAATAGGTTATCTATTTCTTGTTGCACTTCCTCTTTCTTTGCCATCATCTTAAAGCTAAGGTCAGCTTGAAACCTAGCAACCTCTTCTCCATCTTTAAATATTATTATAGTTGGTATAGCAGCTATTTTATGTTTTACTTGCATTTTAGGATTAGCTGCAATATCTACATATGATATTGTTTGGCAATCATCAAGGTCCATCACCCACCCAACAGCATTATCATTATTCCAACTAGCATTAAACTGTGCTACAGATATTTGACCAGAAGCTTTACCACATATACAAACTAAAAAAAGCACTAATAAATAGATGCCTAGTATTTTCCAAGAAACATCTATATTCTTCATTATCTGTTATATAATTTATCCTCTATTCTTTCTAGCGTTTTCTTCATTTCATCTACGTCAGCTTTTGTATCCATAATAGTTTGCCTAATCATCTTATCCTTCATATCAAACTCCATACGAGTAACTTCTGGGTCTGGTGCAATCGGTAACTCCATAGCTTTTGCTATATCAGCCTGCAACATAAACCACATACTAACCAAAGTAAATATTAAAGCCGCTATTCCTCCTAATGTTTTTATACTTAGTTTTAACGTTGTGTCTTCGTTTAGTTCTTTTGCCATGTTAAAATATTACGTAATTTACTCCAAATTTAAAATCATACCAGGTTCTATTCCAATATTTATTATACTTTCCTTCTACAAAATATCCTAAATTTTTACTTTGTTTTATTCCATATATTAAACCAGCAGAATAATCATACCATTGATCATCCTCTATATAGTTATGATATGAGAACTCACTACCATCATTATAATGCCAAGGCATTAAATTACCCCATGCGTGTAACCAAGTGTGTTTAGAATATTTATAATAGTCAAACCCAATAACAATTGAATGCTGTATCTGATCCTTTAAAGCACTCCTTTTCTTTTCAGAGTAATCAGATAATACTTGTGGAATAACTACTTCCTCCCATACTTGTGCGTTAGTAGCAACTATATCACCATCCGGGTCTTTATATTCATTTGCGTATACATCTACTGTATACCCTTCCATTATAGCTAAATACGTATAATGAAGACTTCCATTATCAAGTATCCAATCTTCTAATGGATTGTAGCCATAAGGTTCTGATAACCTGTGCGCAGCCCCCACACTAAAAGCTAAGTTTTTATCTTTCTTAACTCTCCATCTTTCTGATAACTCAAAATATTCTATATCAGCAAAACCGTCTTTTAGATATTCTACTTTTGCAGCAAATTCATTCATACACAAATCACCTACACAATCATCGTCAGAACTATACCTAATAAAGTGATGTTGATTTATATAATCTACTCCTTGTTGCCTAGAATAATCTACTTCAAATAAATATTCAAACCCTTGAACTTTACCTACTGTAGCATTATCTGACCAAGACTCTTCTGTTCCATTATAAAAAGTATTAGCTTTATTTTCATATCCAAATCTAGCTATTTTTCTAATACCAAAAGTAACAGAATAATCATAAGGAGTTACTATATTTTCTTGCTCTAATTCTCCCGAAGACACAGAAAAAGTTTTAACGTCTGACAACGAAGTCCCACCATTTACAGCCCCATATATTGTAGAAAACTTTAATTGTTTAGCTAACGTTTGGGCATTACTTATAGTTGAAAAACTTAAGAGTAATATAATAATGAAATTTTTCATTACGATTCTAGTATTAAGTATTCTACGTCACATTGTGTAGTATCACAATCTACATAAAATACTGGTGTACCCGCTGAAGGCATATATAAATGTTCTCCTGGCCCTAGCTTAGCTATTAAATGGTATGTATCAACTCCTCCAGAAAACGTTGTACCTGTAATTTGACTTACCTCTATAAATGTACCCGTAATAGCTGTATTACCTGCAGTACCACCGTCTTTTTTTGTTTGTTTAATCTTACCTATTTTTTCGTCAGCGTCAATTTCTAATACAAAAGGCCTCTTTTCTCTTTTAGCTTTATTATCTAATTTCTCTAAAGTCCTAGATATATTTTCTAATGTCTCTTCCATTGTAGTTGCAATAACAAAATCTGCAGTTTTGTCTCCTGTTCTTGCTTGTGCGGTAGCTGCCCCAGGAACTACACTAGTTAGAGTATAAACTTCTCCATTTGCAGAAGTTAGTATAATAGTTTTACCTGCATCTCCATCTATATTTGGGGAGCTTGTTAAATTATCAGCGCTAGATTTAATCTCCCCTTTTACAATCTCCGAAGTTTCTCTCGTATAAAAATTTACAGTACCTACTGAAGACATATTAGTAGCATAGAAATATGCTTTATTATCAAGACTATCTACTCTAGCAGCCTGTAAAGGTTGAGGAACTCCCGCCCCAGAAAATACAGTAGTACTTGCTTCTCCTGTTCTAATAGCAGAACCTTGTATAGCAATACTAGCATCATCTGTATAAGGCCCTGTCATAGTTAAAGTCATTACAGCAGCTGCCGGTGTAGCTCCCGGGCTAATTCTTATTTTACCTTCTGCGTGCGCTAAAGCTATAGAGTTATAAAGAGAAATTACGTGCGCATTAACTGAATCTACATTACCCGCTATACCAGCAAACGAGGATGTATAACCTATACCACCTTTTGTAAAAGATGCCGTTACACTCCCTACCGCAGTAGAGTCTTTAAACGTTCCTGCTATAGTTGTGTTACCTCCTACACCTATAATAGTCTGAGTAAAGTTAATAATTGCAACATTACTATTGCTTTTACCGGCTGATATAGATATGTCTCCTGATTCATTAATAGTATTGACAGCATCAGCGATCTTGTTTCTAACAGCTGTAATAGTAGTTAAACCACTTAAACCTACACTATACGCTATAGCTGTTGCGCTCGTAGAAGTTTTTGCAACAAGAGTGTTTGAAGCATTGAATGTTATAGTTAATGTTCTAGCTGCTGTAGTATGATTATCAATTAGTATTAATGTCTTATTAGTCCAATTAGTTCCTGACACTGCTGCCGTTATAGTTACTGTTCCAGTACTACCAAATCCACCTGATCTATTAGAGTAAGTTGTGCTGAATTCAATTTCATGTCTGTTGTTAAAGGAGTCTATTAAAAGGACTTTATCACCGTTTATATTAGCTGCTGCTGCGTCTAACTGTGTGTATGTAGCAGAAGCTCTTACTCCTAAATTAACTTTATCAGTACCATAGGTTCTATCGTCTCCAGTAGTAGAAACAGAATTTTGGGTATTAATATTTAATCTTTTACTAAAAAAGTCGCTACTTGTGAGTATTGTTTTAGTTGTTAGTATTGCCATTTTTTATGTTTTATATATTATTAAAATTTATTGTTTAAGTATGTATGAATATCTAGAATGTTTGTAGCGGATAGCTCTCTATAAATTATTAATATTTCTTGTATGCTACCTTCTAACAACCAACTAGTAGAATTTTTCCCCCCTACTTCTGAAAATATTAAATCATAAGTATTATCAGAAAATTGCTCTGTATCATTTTGAGCAACCCCATCTATATAGATTGTTAAAAGTCCGGATGAAGTAGCTGTTACCGCTATATTATAATATTGATCGTCTACAAGATCTGAAGGAGCGTTAAAGTTAAACCCTTTTGACTCTGACCCGCTAGTACCAGTTGCTTTTATTGACAGTCCATCACCTACATTTTTTATAAATGAGTTATTACTACTGTCGTCTCCGGAAATTGCAGAATTAGCAGACCAATCGTCTTCTTTATATCTTATATATAGAGTCCATCCATCATTACTAGTATCTAAAATTCTATCTACATTACACCCTAAAAAATCTCCTCCATCAAAAGTTATATGTGTTCCATTATCTGTGGGCCTTCTTGAAGCATTTGATTGAGAAAATACTTCAGAAGGTTTCATAAAATTCTTCCAATCATTTATAGTAGTAGATGTAGTTCTATAATCAGGATCTAAATTTAACCAAAGGATCAAACCATCATTACCTTGAGTAAATGGAGCGTAATATGGCATATGAGAATTTATCATATTTATATTGATTTATGTCCTATTAATGTAACTTTTAATCCTGCACCTGCAACTGTACTTCCTATTACATCTACATCTATTGTTATTACAGCATCATCTGCAATAGCAAGTGTAGGTGTAGCTGACCCTCCACCTGCCGCAAAAGCATGTGCAGTACCTCCAACAGAAGTTGTTGCACTAGCAGCTATTGTAAGTCTTACACCATTGTTAGCCCCATTTTCAAAGATGCTCGTATTATTTACATTAATATCAACAGTAAGAGCAGCTCCCGTTGGCGCGACACTAACACTAGCTCTAACATCTGTTAATACAAATGCATAAGGCATTCTAAATTGAACTTTCCTAAGGCTCGCAGTTAAAGATGTGGATTCATCAGAAGCTGCTAGTAAAAATGATTCTGTTCTTAAAGATTCAACTGTTGCTAATCTACCACCTGTTTTACTAAAGGTTATATCTCCGTCTACATCTAGAAGTAAATGAGCTGCAGCGCCTGCCACATCCAAAGTACTTATTTTTGTAGTCCCTGCTACTGCTGTAGATATTCTAAAATAATCTGTAGCATTAACTGAAGCGGGATCCCATAGAGTAAAATCACTAGTTTCTGGAACTATATTCTCAAAATATGCAATACGTCCTACAGTATGTCCTCCTGTACCACTACTAGTTTTTCTTGTACCCCAACATTGAACACCCCCGCCAGCGCCAGTTCCTGTACCCGAAGATCCTCTTAAAATTACATACCCTCCAACAGCATTAGTTGGACCTCCATTAATAGCAGGCTCTGCATAGATATTTAAATCGCTAGCATTAGCAGAAGTATTAGTATTTCCTATTATAGTTTTAGGTGTATATAAAATCTGTCCCCCATCAGTAGCATTAAACTTAAAAACCTCATCCGTATGAGCTGCTAAGCTTCCACTAGCACCAGGCCAAATTCCTACAAAACATGTAGCATCATCTGTATCTGTTACTGCAGTTAATGCTGAAGGTATTCCAGTTAATGGTCTCTTTTTAATTAATCCCCCAGTCTCTACTAAGAAACTTGTTAATGACGCATCTGTTGCTATATTATTAATTAATAATCCTGAAGCGTTAAGAGTACTTAATGCTGCCGCACTAGCTCCTGTCGAGACAATATCACCCCCACCAGCCTTTAAATTTATATCTGCACTGCCTGATGATAATTCTGCGTACGTACCTCCACTAATTACTGCGTGGGTGTTGGCTACTGCACGAATATACCCTCCTCCTGCTGAAGATATATCTATATCTGGGTCTGACCCAGTAGTAGAAATAAGGGTCTTTCCTTGAACTCCTACTTGCATCTTAAGTCCTCCAGCTGTAATACCCTTTAGTTCCATGTAGTTGGTTGAAGATGCTCCCCCATCACCACTGTGGCTGAATATAGCTGTATTGAGATAAGTGTGATCTGTTGTTCCAGAAGCTTTTTGGACTGAGGCGTTAAAATATACTCCTTGATTAGCCCCTGTACCTGTGCCTAGTCCTGACCCTATACCAAGATCTCCCCCGGATAAGTTTGTTCCAGCTCCTGATTTTCCCGCCAACAGGACCATTCTATTACCAGCAGCCCCAGAGACAGATGTTGTAGATAAGACTCCATGTTCTGCTCCACTAACTCCTGTCCCCAACGTCAAACTACCAAGACACGTAAGCATATGAGCTCCATCATCCGCATTATATAATAAACCTTCATCTGTTTTAGTAGCTAAATTTCCAGTAGCAGATTCATAGAGTCCTACAAAACATGTAGTAACTTCTGTGTCCAGTACTGCAACTAATGATGCAGGTATACCTGATAAAGGCCTCTTTTTGATAAGACCTCCAGACTCAACTAAAAAGCTTGTTAAAGATGCGTCTGTAGCTATAGTATTAATAAGCAATCCACTACCATTCCATAAACCTATTTGATTATTATTTTCTTTCCAAATGTGTGTTTCTGTTGCAGAGTCATAAATTACATCCCCGGCAACATCAAGTTCGTAATGTGCACCATTATTATTAGTACTATCTACTGTTACATGTTTAGTTGCACCATCTACTCCAATCAAAAGTTCATGATAATCATTAGGGTCAGCTGGGTTAAAAGTTCTTATACCATGCGAGGCTCCTAAAGTATAGAATAAAGTATTCTTTATATATGTTTGTGCAGTTGTACCGCTTCCTTTAAGAGTAGCAGTATACAGAGATATACCAGATGCTACACCACCCCCAGTACCTGTTCCTAATCCAGCGTGTAAATTTAAATATCCTCCTGCGTGATTTGTTCCTCCTGTTGTATCTCCTCCAAAAATATCTAATGCTCCCCCTTGAGCAGCGCCTGCAATTGCTTCTCTGTGTATTTTATATGCATTAGCATTAGCACTAGAACCCATTTTCAAAGTTCCTATTATATTTAATATCTCGCTCTGGGCATTATATAATAATGATTCATCAGTCTTAGGTAATAAATTACCTGTTGCGCTTTCCCATAGACCTACAAAACATGAAGGATCTTCTGTGTCTAAGACTGCTGACGTTCCTGGTATTGTTACAGTAGTATCATTACTAGATCCAACTGTTGTAGTAACCCCAGCTCCTACATAATTTATAGATTGTGTAGTAGTTGTTAATTGGTTTCCTTCATCGAGGCTAGTTAAATTAGGAAGTAAAGTAAGCACAGAACGTTTACCTAATAAACCACTGTCTTCTACAACTAGACTTCCTGAAGTACTAGTATCTAAATCAGTAACAGTTAAATTGTATAGCCATGAGTCTCCCCAGGTCTTAGCTGAAGTACCTATACCACCTTCATTATTTCCTCTTGGTACTAATCTCTTTGTTGCCATATTTTATTATTTTAAACTATCTCTGGTATTATATCACCGTTTGAATCTATTTGAAAATGTCCTGAAGCAGCTGGGTGTACTTCAGGCATTATATCTCCATTACTATCTAAATCAAATGTGTTACACATATCTACAATATTAAGTTGTGGCATTAATTCTAACCCAGCAGTACTTACATGCTCAAAGAAACACCCATCATAATGAGAAACCCCTCCCTGATACGCTAGCACCACTTGCTGCGTTCCCCTTATAATTCCTAATCCTAATATAGTTTGAAGTGCCATTATTTTCTATATGCAATAACTTTAACTACATCTGGCGCTCCCGTAACTGCTTTTAATCCTATAGATTTAAAGTCTCCATAAATAGGCATTCCAACTGGTAATACTATATCAAGGCTTCCAGAATTATTCAAAAATGTAGCTTGTGAATCTATACTCCAATTTACATCTGTACGATCGCTGTCCAATTTAACATCATCCGCTAAAGCAACTATACAATAAAAGTCACCTGTCCACGTTGCGTCTGCTTCATATATCAAATGCGCACCCTGCTGCCCATAAGGAGCTGCTAATATTTGCTCTATATTTGTAGTTAGTTGTGCTAATGTTTTTACTAGAGCTTCATTTGTTAGTTGATTTGACATAATTTTATTTTATTATTAAAGCAATTGAAGATAACTCTTTTCCTGTTATCTCAGAAGGTAAGTCTTTTTCAGAAAGCAAAGCTAAATCTAATTCAATTTCTTGTTGTAGTAATGCTTGAACCTCATCTAATTGCGTCTTTCTTTCTGCAATTAATTTAACATTTTCAGGAAGAGCCTCTTTTTCTTTTACTTCTTCAACTTGAGTCTCCATGTCATATTTTTGCATCTCTGTTGCTAAAAGCATAAACTCTTCTGTAGGTATTGCTTTCTTTTCAATATCTGCTAAAGCTTCGCCAATAATCTGATAGTTTTTCTGAACAGCTACTGCTAGTTTTACTCCTTTAAGATTTTCAATTGATTGTAAAGATTGCAATAAATTTACTAAATCTTGTTTTACATACGTTTTTTTCTTTGCCATTTTTCTAGTTTTTAGTTTTTTAAATTATTAATTTCTGCAAATATATAAAAAATATTTTATATATCAATGATTATGAGAAAGGTGTTGCACAAGTCCCTATAGTAACAGCAGTTCCTTCTACTAACCATATAGCATTAGTTATTGCTGTATATTTTAATCTTGTTCCTAACAATCTTCCTTTTGTGTCTGCATCTGCTATATATTGATGATCAGCTGCTGCCGGTCCTGCAATAGCAGTTGTAGCTCCTGCGTTAGTAGCTGTAGCTAATAAGCTTGGTGCCATTGTAATTATACCTTGTAATGTATCAGAGACTGAAGCTGCATTAATTATTAAACTTCCTGTAAAAGTTGTCCCTACATGAAACTCATAAGTTAATCCTGCAACTGCTGTTGGTAAAGTTATTGTTATACCTCCTGCTAAGTTTAATGTAAATATACTTCCTGATTGAGCTGCTGTTGGGCTACTTGTAGAAGCAGTTATATTTACTACAGGTCTTTTATACGCTAGAGTAGCATTAGCTTGTGATATTAAGTTTCCTGAACCATCCACTATTAAACCAGCTGTACCACTTGCGTTCTGTAATGTAGTTATTTTTGTTGATAAACTTAAAGTATTAGACCCTGTTGCAAATGCTATTGATGAATCACTACACGCAAGAGTTGCAAAAGCAGGTGCCCCTGAACCCCCCATAAGAAGTTGTCCATTTGTACCAGCTGCTGAAACGCCAAGCACACCCGTATTATTTCCATAAGCTACCCCATTAAGAGTAAAAGATGTTTTTCCTGTTCCACCACTAACTACAGGAAGTGTACCATTAACATGTGTAGTTAACCCAACTTTACCATACGCTGGAATAGTTTCAGTACCCGCAGATAATAATACATTACCTGTTGCAGCAGCTGTTATAGATGCTAAAGTATTAGTTGCTGAAGCATACGCTATATCTCCTACTACCCAAGCAGTACTTTTATTAGTTCCTCCATTTGCTGTAGGTAATACTGTTGCGCCTACATTAGTTGTTAAACTTACTGTACTTAAAAATAATGAAGTAAGATTACCACATTTAGAAAGATCAATTTTAGACTCATTAACACTTATACCTAAAGTAGTTCCATCTGTTATATTTACTATTGTATCTTCTGCTGCTATAGATTTAAATTGTAAATTATTTAATTGAAATGCTTGTGTAAATATAGAAAATCCATTACCTGTAGATATAGGGTAAGAATATAAATCAGTTAACTTTAACTTAGTATCTATACTATTAGATATATTAGTTAAGTATAAATATTCGTTTTTAGTATCACTTTTAGTGACGATAGTTTTAGTTGATAAGTTTTTTACCTGTATTGCCATATTTATATATTATTAAAAATCAAAATTAGAATTATTTGCGTTAAATATTTGAGAAACTACTGCTTCCATCTGTGCTGGTGTTAATTGATCTCCTACTGAACATGTAGGACAAACTTCATCTAAATAGCCTGTAAAAGAATCTTGTATATCAGCTAGTGAAAAACATATATTTAAATTTTGTAACATATGTTTAATCATTATTGTTAACCAAACCTGTCTTACATCTAAAACGTTAGAAGCTAGAGCTCCGTGTATTTTAGACAAAGCTTCGTTTGCTAATGTTCCTGGGCACTCAACTAAATCAGCTAAAGCAGAATCATCAGTAACCCATACATTGTTTGTTATAAATCCAGTATTATCTGTAGCAGAGACACATGGACCTTTCTTTGTGTATGTAGTATTAGGAAATCCTTCATCATCATAGCAAGCACCACAATCTAAAGGAACTTCGCAAGGAGCAGTTACATCTGATATACAAAACAGAGAACTACCTGATAGCTGAACTGTAGTTCCTATTGTAGGGCAACTGTATCCTATAGTTGTACCTATTTGTATTTCTATATTATCATAGGAAGAACTGCTTAAAGGGTTATTTGCATTATCTGTTAATATATTAGAAGTTAAATCTCCTATAGTAAAAGTAGGACTTAACATAGCAGCTGCAAAGAAAGCACCTGCTTGCGCTCCAAACCCTAGTTTATTTGGGTACACTTCAAAAGCTAAAAATGCATCAGTGCTAGTTGTATTCATAGCTTGAAACGATAGTGAATGTAAGCCTGAAGGTAGTACTACAGGAAATAAATTAACATAGTCTGTATTGTCTGCTATTGTTGTTGCGTTACCAGTAGTTGCATCTAAATGAATATACTCAACACCATCTATATACATTTTAACTTCTTCTGATCCTGATATAGCTATAATGCTTTCTTGTGTAGTCCCAAAGTTTATCTCTGTTATTACACCAATAAACTCATTTTGTGGTGAGACTGGGAATACTCCAACAGTACCGCTATTTCTCCAGATAGCAATTTGATTAAGCCTTGTATTCCAAACATTAGATATAGAATTAACTGCTGTTATGTCTGCTCCAATTAAAGGCCCAGAAGCATCATTCATTACAAGAAGATTAGATCCTGTAGTTGCAAGATCTCTTATTAACGGTAATGCGTTTACATTAATATTAATAGAAGATGCATAATTTACTATACCAGTAAGAACATCGTATGGCCCATATAAAATAGCTCCATTAGAAGCAAAGTTAACTGGTGTAGCTTGCCCTAAATATAAATTAGGTATCAATGTCCAATAGTCAGGAGTAATAGTGTTAGCTATAATAGGCTCTATTTCAGTACTAATACACTCTCCATTAGTAGCGCTTCCTGGTACTAAATCTAACTCATATCCTATAGGGCACACACAATCACAATTAATTGCTCCATATATAGATATTAACCCAAAGATACCATTATCAATTCCGACAGTAGAGATTTGAACACACCCTGCAGAGTCTTGAACATAAAATCTATATTGAGCACCTAAAAAAGATCCTCCTAAATCTAATGACACACTTACATCTTGTATCATAAAACTAGTAGCTGATGTTGTATAATGCGTAGCAGCATCAAAGTCAGAATACGTAAGACCTGAGTCTTCAGATATTCCCCATATATTATTATTTAATCCAATACTAGGTATAACTGTTCCTGTTAAAGTACATTTATCTGGCTCTTGGTCTAAAGGACCTATACCTGTACAATTAGTAAGTCCTGTAAGAGCACTATATACTGGTCCTGATGTAGCGACAGCAGAGATAGTATAAGGAGGAGTACCTCCTACTAAATTTAATGATATAGCTCCAGCCGTATCTCCTGGGAATTGGCAATGACTAGTGACACAAGCGTTTGCGTCTGTAAAATTAGATAAAGGTATTAGCTCTATTTTAGTGCAAGATCCCTCTGTAAATGCTGCTCCAGCGGATAGACCTAAAGTCTGTAAATTAGTAGTTGGTACCCATGTACCTGACACACTAATTAAACATGACTCAAAGTCAGCGTGGCAGTTGTTATCATAAGAAGATAGCACTGTTTGATCATCAGGATCTGCGAAGTACTCTGAAGCACATCCGCTACCGTCTCTAACCCATATACTTTTTATACCTCCTAATAATCCTGTAAAAGTATATGTTCCTGTTACAGCTGTATATGTATTACCATTATCAATAGAAACTTCAATAGCTCCATTACCTCCGTGAGTTGTAATAGTTATAGAACCGTCTGGGCAGTCAATACAAGTAGGATGTACCCAAGTAATATCATCAATATATACTATTGGATCTTGTAATTCTGTTATTGGAGCTGACACACCACCACAACTATCAGTTACTATACAAGTATATTTTCCTGGCCATTGTACTGCTGAAAGATCTTGTGTTGTAACACTAGACCATTGTGTGTTTACGTTAGCATGCCCTACTATAGAACATGTATTAGGTAATCCAACGTATCCCCATAGATATGTGTATACTACAGTTAATATCTGATTTTCATATGTTCCTAGAGTAGGAGTAAGGTTTATAGATCCATTACACGTATTAACTCCAGAAGCTCCAAAAGAACTGCAACCACAACAAGTAGGATCAACATGCGTAGTTGTAGCTACAACATTTTGATAGTCAGACGCTAATATAGTAGCAGTATGCAAAGAATCACATTGCCCTGTACCTCCATTCTCTACTAATTTAATATCCCAAGAACTACCGCCAGTAAACTGCAAATTAGATCCACCTGCTTTATCTCCTCCTGCTCCTCCTGTTATTTGGAAGTATGTGTTAGACGCAACATTAGAAGTGTCGTAAGCGAGTCCTGTTGAAACAATATTACCTGTTGGTGTATCATAAGCTTGAACAGATGTTATACTTAAATTAGTACCTGAACTATTTGTTACTTGTTGGTAAGAACCACCACCTGAAGGCTTAATATAAACATCATATGGAAATGTACCTGTTGGCGTAGAACTATCTAACATTAATCTTATATTACCGTCAGAACCTCCTCCTGCACACGTAGGTCCTCCGTACATTCCGTACAGTAAATTGTTAGCAGTAGTATTTGTTGTAGTATTATCAAATATCTTGTTATATTCATAGTTATTAATATCTATAAATATCTCTGCAGAACCAAGACTGATTAATACAAATGTTTCTGTTGCAGTACAATTATTACTATCAGTAATCACTACAGTATAAGTACCTACAGTTATACTAGTTAAATTTTGACTAGTTGCGCTAGAATTTCCTGACCATTGGTATGTATAACTACCACTTCCTCCTGTTGGAGCTAAAGTAATAGACCCACTAGAAGAACCTGCACCACATCCTATATTAGACTGTATAGAATTAGGAAGAATAGGTCCCGGAACCGTAGCAGCCGTAATAGTTTTAGTAGTTACAGGACACCCAGTCTGATCATTCACAGCAACAATATAATCAAATACACCTGAAGCTGTGACAACGCTTGAAGTATTAGTAGTAAAAACTACCGCAGGAGCAACAAAAGATGGATCAGTACTTGACCACGAGTAGCTAAAAGGTGGGATACCTGTAGTAATAAGTGCTGTTACTGTAGTATTACCTCCTGCGCATGCTGGAGCTGCGGTTGATAAATTAAAGGCAGTATTTATAGTTGCACCTATTGTAATAGCATTACTCATTATTACACACCCACAACCATTTTTAGCAACCATGTACCAAACTCCTGCAGGCACATTTGTAAAGTAGCTTGACAAAGTAGGTGTAATTAAAGTACTGCCATTAATATTAAACGCATCGAATCTATCCAAAGAGTCATTCCATACAAATGGATTAGGATTATCTGTATAAGTGTAAGTAGGCACACCCCCGCCACTAGCACAGGTACTCCAACTATTATTGTTACAATTAATATTATCAACGTCAAAACCACTAAGAGTACCACCTAAACCTCCCCCACATCCTACAGGACTAGTACCTGTTGGTTGTGTGCAAATAATTCCTCCATTGCCTGCTGTGTATGTTTTAGATACATTTTGATCTACAACTCCTAATTGGTAGGTTGAAAAGTCAAAATAATAATTCACTGAGTATGTGCCTGGTGCAATACCTGCTAGTACTGTACCAGCAGAGCCCGGACCGTGCGTAGCTAGTATAACACCAGTAACGGAAAGAAATTCATAATACCCAATTGTATCACTTCCCATACCAGTAACCTCAAGCTTCCCTGTTTGTAGAGGTGAAAGACCATTTGGCATCACACCATTAGCATCAGCTAGATTTCCCCATGATACTCCCTGCAGCCATTCATATGGATCAGAAACGTTACAAGGTCCCTTCATTAGTGAAAGCCCCATAGTAAGCCCTGTACACGCTACAGTTATAGTATCAGTAATTGCACAACTATCATTTAAAATGCTTGAAACATTTAGGTCCCCTATAATTGAATCAGAAGCATTTCTATGAAATACTACTGTATAATCTGTAGAAACTAATGTTTGTGTGATTGGAATGAATAGAAGTATAGATGCATTGTCTCCATTACTAGTAACTCCTCCGCAATTACCACTAAGGCAACTTGCACTACCGCCATATGAATTTAAAAGTGGTATAGTAGTTCCATTACTATTAGTTACAGTGTTAGATGAAGTCCATGGAATAAAATTTAATAGTATTTGTGTGTCCCCATTAGGTAAATGTTCAAAAACTGTACCTATTAAGTCTCCAGAATTAGAATCAGAACCACCACTTACATTAGTTGCGTCTAGAGTTATTGCATGCATTACTGATGAATTACAAGGACCAGAAGTATTATTCCAACTGTTAGAAGTAAAAAGAAATTCATTACCAATGCTTCCAACTACATAATTATCTAACCTAAATTCACATGCCCCATCCGAGAATGAAGTGTGTGCCTCAAAGTCAAATGATGTTCCTCCTGGTATATTTATAAGTGTGTACGAAGGAAGAGACGTAATAGGAATACTACCTGGAGATGCACTGCAAGTGCAAAAAACGTCGTTTGAAGAATTAGGAGTCTGAGGGTTTCTATATTCCCAAACATTACCACCTAGATAATCAACGTAGACAACGCTGCTAGTGTTATAATTTTTTAATTCAAAATCCACCCATGGAGTAGCAGGACCTGAAAATGACATAGTCAATTGACCGTCATTTCCCGCACAGGTAGCCTGTGAATTCGTTATTGAACTACCAATGGCACAAGTAGGTATATAGTTTGAATTATATATCATCCCATTACCTGTTTGCATTGCCCAATTATTCTTATGTTTAGCAGTAGGAGCACTTGTTTGAATAGCTTTAAACCCTGAGTTAAGACGCCACATTAAATAGTCAGAGTTTGCATTTACATCTCCCCAAAGTACAGCTCCAGTGTTGTGATTTACATTTTTTACAAATTGGAAAACTTCGCGAAATCTATCAACTGCTGGAACAGGCTTATTATTATAAAAATAAGTTAGCCCAACAGCAGCATCAAAAACATGGTATACTCCTATATACCTAAGATGCGCCACAGCGTCTGTAAGTCCGTTCGCACCAGATGTTTTAGGAAGACCATTAAATACTCCAGGAGTGGTCGTGTCATTAATATCATAAGTTGTTACTGCGGCTATAGGACTTTTAGAATTAGATCCTTGTGTAGTATTATTAGTAATTACCTCAAAAAAGTACCTAGCAGTAGAGTTATATCTTGCGTGTCCAGCACTGTTTAAATAAGTTGCGTGATAAGGCCTAGCTTCGTATCGAACTGCCCAACTATCATGAGGGTTAGAAGAGTCTAATAATACAGAGCCATCAAAATTAATTCTCCCGTCAAATTCAAACCAACATCCTTGTTGGGAACCTGTATTTGCAACGTAAGAATTACCTGATCCAGACTCAAAACTTCCGTACACAGGAGGAGTATTTGAATCACTAATCCAAAAATCAAATCCTGTATATTGTATAGGTAATACAGTTACGAGATTGATGTTTTGGAAACCCTTATAATTTGGGTCAAACAAGTCTCTCCAGCCAGCTATTGGCTCTCCTGCAATAGTAGTTGTTCCTACAATATCAGAATTGTGTCCAACACCACATCCATCAAATGCAGTAAACGTAGTTCCTCCATGCCAATGAAAAGGTTGAGTAGCTGAATACATCTGATTAGTTGGAAAATCCCAACTATCTTTATCTCCCCAAGCACAGCTTGAACTTCCGCCATAATTGTTAAAAACAAGTCCGTGGCATTCTACAGCATTATCTTGAAATCCAGTTACTACATCTCTAAACATAACAGTCTCACTAGCACTACCAGTTGACCCTGTTATGTGCAAATTAAAGTAAAGATTATCTTCTGTAGCATCAATTTTACTAGTAGTATCTAAACTCAAAGGCCTCCAATGAGGGGCTGCTACAGGAGTTTTTACAACTAGTATAGTCTTGCTTCTATGGTTGTAATTAGGAGTTAGTTCATCTGGGTATCCTATATAAGCAGTTTCTTTAAGAATATGCATTTGCATCTGGTTAAGGAGTACCCTATCCCACGGATTTCTATCGCTATGGGTAAAATTGTAGTCCCACCAGTTACTATCTAGTTGCTCAAATTTTCCGTCTAAAACACCTCCAAGTATTTGTGCGTACTCAGGATTTTCTTTTAGAGCTGTTAGTTTAGAAGCAGGATCTCCAACTTCGTTGGACCAAAATTCTGTAGGTTGGTGCTGCATACCTGTATTAGACTGGGCAACAGGATGCTCGGCATTATAATATTTTTGTATTAGTTTAGAAGGAGAATCACTCATATAACTACTACCCTGAATTCCAGAATAATTTTTTCCATCATTTGCAGGACCTCCTGTTGTATTGAATGAATATGCGCTACCAAATACTTTTTGAAAAGCTACGGACATATGATCTAGGTGAAGTTTAAAATCTAGATTATTGTATTCAAATTTTGCATTAGCTTTTTGTGCAGTTGTAGTAGGGAATATAATAATTGCATAGTAAGACATACAATCTGTACCTCCACCCCTCGTTTCTTCAGGATGAGGAACTATATTTTTAGCTGCTAAAAATGGCCTATTAAATGATGCGTCAGGGCCTGTAGGATAAGGTAAGTTAGAATACATACCTCCAGAAAATTTTGATGTAACTTCAACTGCAGATGTCCCAGAGTTAGTTGCATTAACAGGCATATTATGACCCCAATCACTACCGTCATTAACGAGTGTGTATCCAGGTTCTTTATATCCTATAAAAGCACCAGCTCCGTAATAACTACCACTATTACCATGAGCAATAAAGTCATCCATTGCCCTACCTACCTGATACATGGATGTATTATTTTCATCCTGATTATGTGTATAATCACCAAGAGCATCAGTCCAAGGATTTAACGCAAAATGACCGTGATAATCCATAGTATCATTATACGGGCCTTTACCTTGCTGAGAAACTGCTGTACCATTTAAATTAAAGTAAGCTCCAGTAGATAGATTTGCATATCTATTGTCTGCGTAGTTATACTGCCCAGCGGCATTGCCAGCACAAGAGTTACACTTTCTATTAGGAGTGCAGTAAGAACAATCAAAAGCATCTAGATCATTACCCTCATGATCTTGAATATCACCGTCTTCTTTTGGAGCTTCATTGCCCCCTATATTTCCATTAGTGCAATGCGCCATACTAAGCCATCCACTAGTGTAATTAAAAGATCCACCAAAACCATCATCGTAATCCTTAGCTGCCGGAGTACAAGATGTAGCAGTATACCGATGTAAATGTGTTAAATTAGGAACACAAGCGCCTGCCCCCATAAGAGAATTGCCGTCAAAACTGCCTGAAGCTAGAGTAAAAGTAGGGCATCCCCCTGGCAAAACAGCTTCTTTTTTTTGACCGTATGTCATAGGACTAGTACAACCTCCACCTTGAGACCCACCTGAAACAAAAGAATTCCCAAAACCTTCATTAGTAAGAGAATTTCCCCAAGTACTGCTAAAAGGATACAGCTCATTCCATACATTATTTGGAGCAGCGCGGTTAGGACATATCCAACTTTGACGCTCAAGCTGAAAACTTGCGCTATCAAGTTTAACTATTGCAAATTTTAATCCTCCGTTATCTAATACAAATGGAAAATAATCTTGTTCATTAGTAGATTTATAATCCGATCCAGACGTATGTCTAGGGGGTAATTGAGGGTACCAAGCATATCCAGCCATAATTTTTTATATTTTAACAGTTACAAGAGCAATTTTCTGAACCACAAATAGATTTAGCTTTTAGATACTCGTCTATTGATTTTTCATAAAGTGTGTTTGTTTGCACACATCCAGCAACATTAACCTTAGCTCCATTAAGGAGTAAGTATATTTTTGTTATATCTGAAAGTATACTAGTACATTCTTTACATTCTGTGCACTTACATTTCAGTAATTCTTTTGTTTTTTTACCTAGACAACAATTAATATCACACATCCCTACTGCTCCTAATTCATATATTGTGTCAGCTGCCCCTAATAAGCCGGGCACAGTAACAACTATTTTAAAAATACCATTAAAATGAGAATAGGTAGTAGTTGAATCACCGCTGCCGTCTATAAAATTATCTATAGATAAAACTAATTGTCCGGCTGCTGATAATGTTGTTATTGGAGAATAAGGAGTAATTAACTCTCTAGGTATAGATACAGAGGAAACGCTGTTCCAATAAATATCTACTTGGGCTCCGGAGTAATCTGATCCTCCTACTATTGTAATAGTTGCGCAGTCTCCTGATATGTTTGCTTCTAAAGCCATAAATTTTTATTTTTTTACTTATTGCAAAAATATAAAAATTAGGGGACTTTCACCCCTAATTCTTACATTAATTTACTTTATTATGCTGAATAAAGAACTTGTTTCAATCCGTCAGCACTAGCAGAAGCTAATCCTTCAAAATGATCTTCAATAACACCTGTTCCTGCATCTGTCCATCCTGCTGGAAGATATAGTTCAATAACTTGGTTATCCATAGCGTTAGTTGCGTCTTGTCTTATTCCTCCGTCACAAGTAATTGTTATTACATCATAAGTTCCTGTTGCTACTGCAAATAATTCAGGTCCTGTTTGAGCGAAGTGAATTCTATTGTGGTGCGCACCTTTATGGTGTCTAGCTTTCTTTTCAGCTTGTACAGCTTGCCATCCGTTACCACAACCTTCTGTAGCTCCGTAAGTACCTACTAAAGTTCCACCTGATACAGTAATAGTTGTAGTACTAGTGTCAATAACTTGAAAACCAATTCCATACTCTTTAGCAGTAATTAGAACTTGACCTGCACCTCCAGAAACAGCTGTTACAATTGCTGAAGTATCTGCATTAATTGCAGCTACTAAACCGTTAGCTATTTCAGTTACAGTACCAGAAGCGTCAGTTACAAATTCATAACTTTGAATTCTACCAACTCTGTCGTAAGAATCTCCTGAAGGATTTATAGAATCTTCATAATTACTAGATCCAGCTCTTTGAACTATCTTAAGTCCCCAAGTAGAATTGTTCAGTGCAGCTGAATTATTGATTGTAGCATTAGCATTAGCTGCTTTAAGTCCTGCTTTATACATTTGAGATGTAACAGACTTTACTCTCACTGTTTCTAAAAGCCCAGTTCCATTAGGATACCCGCTAGTTGTTCCTTGAACAAGTTGAAATCTAGTCATTCCTGCGGCTAGAGCAGTAGCACTAGTTACAAAATTTTCTCCTGCTCCAGTTCCAGCTAAGTAATCCCCAGTAGTTCCTTTATCAGGGTTCCAAATACCAATTATACCTACTGGACCTGCAAAGGTACTTGATACGTTTAATGCGAAGTTTGCAGCTGTTCCTGTTGCTACTCCGACGAATACATGTTTTGCCATTTTATTTTTATTTTAATGGTTAATAATTTAAATACTATTCAGATTTTAATACCTCCATATTTGTACTTTGGTATCGAGGATCTGATATGCCCTCTAATATAGTGTTTACTGTCATATCTACAACTTCTTGATGTACACTTACAGGTAAATCACAATTTACTGTGTTTCCGAAATCAACCGTTGCAGGTCTTTTTAAATACGTCATCTTTGCTGCTTCAACAATAAAAGTATCGTCAGTGTATATATCTAAACTAGAGTCTCTTATTGTATATAAAGGAGACTTGTAAGTTGTTGTGTTAAATGGATCTGATAATAATGTAAAAATATCATCATGCTGTGCAAACTTATTTTGACCTACTAGTGTATTTGTAGTAATGTCATCACACGCAACTCTTTTAGTATTAAACTGAGCTATTCTTTTTACATATGTATGAGTTATACATGTTTGTTCAGATCCCCCTAGATTGTCATATTTATATTCTCCACCTATACCAGGTGGTGTTTCGCTTGAAAGTAAAGTTACAACAAAATTAAACGCTCCTTCATTAGTAACAATTATATCGCCTATCCAATTGGTAGGATTTACTAACCAATAACTTAGCTGAGTTATTGAAGCTAAACCACTGCTTGTTACTGTTGCTTGAATAGCTAATCCGTTTGCATTATAATAATACAATGCTATGTTATTAAAATCAACACCTGCGAAATCTAAACAAGTACCACTTCCTAAAGAATAGTTAACTTGTGCAGGCACTGTTATAACTTCAGTCTCGTTGTAGCACATTGTTTTGCACTGTTGATTTCTAATCAAAGTTTTTAAATTAATTAAGTGCATATAATTATTAGGAAATTCACAAGTATCAGAAAAAATACCAGCAAATACTTGTCCTTTAAAAAAACATGGAACAGATTGTTCTACAATTAAAGTACGTATATCGTCTATTCTTTTCTGAGATTGTTCAAATCCTACTTGATACTTAGTACCTCTAGAGTTAAATCTTTGATTAATGAATCGTTGTATATTTTTGTTCAATTCTAAATCTATCTCTTCTGGTAAAAGTAAATCAGAATGCTGGGAGTTGATTTTGTCAACCCCCTGCTGTACTGATATATGCATGTCTCCTATATTCATTACACTCTTAAATTAGTTTTATAATACTGCGTCTTTAAGTTTAGCTCTCAAAGTTGTTAATTGCCCTGAATTTTTTTTGTCGTTAAGGAATATTACAGTGTCTTGTAATGTATCACCAAGAACTTCATCTTGGTAGATAATTTGATTTCCTATTCTTCGTAAAATTTCAGCAGTCAACATCTCTTCAATTTCAGATTTCATTTTTAAATGCTTGTCCGTACAAATTCTTATGAATTTATCTGGAGTAGCTCCTTTTATTTTATACAGGTAATTTTCAATCTCCATGTCAGTTAACCTGTCTGGATTCTGATTACCCATTAATCTAAACACCCTTCTCATATCTTGCTTATTGTCTGATAATTTTATAAATTCTTTATCAGCATCTTTGAGTGTTTGTATTTTATTGTTTGCGCTTCTTAATTCTCTTTGTACATCTTGAATATAGAAACGTTTTACTTTTGTAGATTCCATCTCATCTCTACTTAAAGCTACATGAGGATGTTTTAGTACCCATTTGTATCTTAACCAATCTTCAATATTTTCAGGCTCTCCATCAGATGTTGTAGAAATGTCTAACGCTACTCCTCCCATTGGAACCATTATTGAAAGATCTGTCCAGTATCTTTTTGTATGTCTAGGCCACTCTACGTGATCTGGTCCTACATCTAAGATGCCGTTTAAATATTTTTTTTCATCATCAGCAGATACACCTTTTAAAGGTTGTCTACTTACATATACACTACTGATATGCATTCTTGATTCTGCTCTTACTGCTTTAGGTAAAAACCCTGTAGGTTCTTGCCTAAGAATTGTTATACTTCTTTTTCCCATTGTTTTGTTCTTTATTTTATTATTAGATTAATTTCCTTTCAGGTGTGTAAGAATACTCTACCCTACTTTCGTTATGTGAAATAAGATGGAGGGGGTTTTGACACCCCCATCACCTTACAAAAAAACTAGATATATAGACTACGAATACGTTAGTAAACGCCTATAGTTAAACGCGTACACATTCTAAATCAATAGAAGTATCAAATCTTTTCAGAACGATACCTGCTGTTTTAAGCATATGTACACTTGCACCATCAATGTCAGAAGCTCGTAGATCACTTGATCCGAAGCCTGTTGGAACAACAGAACCCGCTACTGCCCATCTTAAGTACTCACGTCCTTTCTTATTGATCATTTGAATGTTTGCTTGACCATCATAATTTGATGTATCAACAAATACCATTCTGTATGATTCTAAAGAGTAGCCAGTCACAGGATGTTTAGCTCTTGCTTGTGCTACAGGACCATGGTCAAACATTGGATGTTTAACCACATTTACTGTATGCCCATCAATATGGTCATAACTTGTAAAGTAACCAGTCATTCCTAAAGAACGTCCTGATCCAGTAATAAAATGACTATCAGCATTAATTGTCCAACCATTAGCGAAACCGCCTGTGTAAGCTTTTAATGCATTGTCAAATTCTCTAGCTCCACCAATACCAGTAAACAATGTGATGTTTTTGTTGTTAGCATCACTCATACCGTAGAATAAATCTCCGATAAGATTTGTTATTTTGGACTCAGTTAAAGTAGAGTACGTATCCTTATTGATAATTTGTTGTAATAAACCAGGTCCAGAGATTACAGGTTGCCCGTTTTCATCTGTCATGTTTACTACTCCATCATTACCATAAGTTTTTTCTCCATACCAGTAAAGTAACTCGCACTCTTCCTTGAAAGAAAGCATGTGTAGATATTCTTCATAGTCCATCCACATTTTAGTTGTTTTACCTCCTTTTGTAGGTAGAGCAAATTCAGCAACATAGTTCTTAGCATTTCCTGCGAAGTGGTAAGATTTTCTAATTGTACCGATTTTGTTTCTAACCATACCTGGCGTAGACCAGTTTGAAGCATTACCTCTTGAGAAGTCAACTCCAACATTAGCATATAGTTGTCCCCATATCGCACCAATAGCTCCTTCTCCACTAACAAGAGCTGCTGTAGCTGACGGATCTACTAATTGACATGTGTACTCATAATTTGAGCCAACACTTTTTGGTTCAGCCATAATTCTCACTTGAGTTCCATCTTGTGAAATCAAAGTGTATGGGAATATAAACCATTTGTCTGGGAAAGTTAATGTAAGAACTGACCCGCCCACACCAGTACCAACCATTGCAGCTGCACATGGACGAGTGTTGATTGTGTGAGTTTTAATACGGTACTCATATTCCCATCTATCGATGGATTTAGAGTTACCAACTCCTTCAGTTAACATAGTTAACGGGAATTTTCTATCATCTTTTCCCGCAAGGTGTGTAATAATTGGAGAAAGCTCTGCTGGCTTTTCCAATAACGCATTTACTAACGAATTTGTATCCGTCATTTGCGCATCATTGTAATAAGTTTTTAATACTTGCATTTTAATTTATTTTTTTAAAGGTTATTCAGGTTCAAATCTAATTTTTCTATATCAAATCCGCCGCTTCTTTTAGGTCGCGACGCACTCTTTGTTGTCGTAGTAGATTTAATTTTTGATCTCAAACTTTGGGCACTTTTTGTTTTTGCCTTAGTAGAGATTATGTCTTTTAAGTTAAAGCCTTTGAACATTAAATAGTCAATAGCTAATTTAACTTCTGTAGTAGATTCTTTATGTGCTTTTTCTCTAGCCGTTTTTCCATCTCCATCTTGGTCAGTTAAAAAGTCAAAAAATTTCTTCTTATCTTTTTCTTGTACAGTCAGCCCAGCAAAATCTTTTGAAGTTTGGATAGTCTCATTAATCTCATCCCAAAAATCTCTTTGTTTTTGTTGTGCTGCTTGTTGTTGTTTCTTTTCTGCTACTATGGATTCATCTCTTTCTTTTCCATAATATTCAGTTAATGCTGTTTTAGCTTTTGTTGCCTTATCAAATAATTTATTAGTATCTGTATAATCTTCTAATAATTCATTTACAAAATCATCGTCGTGTCCTTTTAGTTTAAAGTACTCTCCAAGAACTGCTCGCTGTGTTCTTACGTCGTCTTGAGTAACTTTAACATTTTCAAAATCTGTTATCTTGTTAGACATCTGTAACCATTCTTCTGATTTACCCCCATTCAAAACAAAGTCTAAATGTTTTTGAATTTCTGGATGAGCTTGGAATAATCCATCTAATTGGTCGTCTGCTATTTTAGATCCTACAGCTTTAGCTAATTTAACTAAACCTTCTGATGTATCCTCAAATTCTTCATCAGGAAATTCATATCCTAACTGAGAAAGTACTTCACTTACTACTGTGTCGTCAATTTCTCCTTCTGGTTCTGGATCCTCAACATCTTCGTTGGCTGTCTCAGCTTTAATTTTTTCTTTTTTAGGGGCCGCTTGTTCTTCTTCAAGCTTATCTTCTACATCATCATCAAGCTCGTTAAGAACAGACTCTATAGCGTCCTCTTTAATTTCTTTTCCGGGAGTTTCTACCGTCTCCTCTGCGGTGAGACCTTCACTAATGAAATCATCAAAAGTAATATCTTCTAGTTTTAATTTATTTTCGTCTGACATATCTATTATTTTTTATGCAAATTTACCATTAATATTTAATTTATTTTTATATTTTTAGTTTTTTGGTTTTGTTATTACTATATAACACTTATTGCTTTATATTAGGTATTATAGGCCTATTTATAGCTGTATTATCACTAGGTGCCTCTAGTGATTTCTTTATATAATCCTCTATTGTAGGAGCATTAGATTCTAACTCTTGCTCTTCCTTTTGTTTTCGTTCTTCTGCCTTCTTAGCTTTGAACGCTTGCGCTTTAGAATATTCACCATCTCCTGCATTATCGTCATGGTAATCTACATTAATATCTTCACTGTTCTTTAAAACATTGTTAGCGTAGTCTCTATCTCCTTTTTTTAAATACTCTAGAACAGAATGATTAGCATCAACCTTTCCATATAAATAAGGACTTTTATGCATAGTAGATATTACATATTGTAATGGAACTCCTGCAATAGTATTAGTTTTTGGGTCGTACTCTTTATGTTTTTTTGCTTTCTCTGTGTAAGATAGTACTTGAAGTGTAATAGCATTAAATGATTTATCTATAAAATTATCTGCCCCAAAATCAAGATTCTCTTCAGTGATGTTCATTCCTTTATACCATTGACCTACTTTATTTAAGTGTCCAGTAACATGATCCTTAGTTTGCATCTCAAATTTAATTCTACCTGCACCTATACTTGTTTCATCAGTTTTAGGAGCTGCTATATAATCAAACGCAGAAAGACTTCCACTTTCTATAAATTTATCTGCTCTACCTAGACCAGTAGCCACGGTAGCTAATAGCTCAGCATTAATATTATTTTTAGCAAATTCTTTAGCGCCTCCTTTAAGCATTTGATACCAATTCCCAGTTTCATTTTTAAAAATCCCATAAGCTAAACGACTAGCATCAACAACTGCCTCTTTAGAATGCCCAGTAGTATTAGCCATCTGATCTACATTAGCATTTATAGTATTTACAAATCTAGTTGCAAAGTATTCTTTAGGGTGAAGTGGATTATTACTTTTTGTTAGATTACTTGATAATTTGTCTGTTTTATTAGAATTATATATGTAGTGATCTTTTAAATTTGGTTTTCTATTTTTAGTTCCTTTTGCTCTTGTTATTGCATCTATTTTATAATCTCCTAAACTAGGATGATTCTTTAAAGCAATTTCATTTATTTTATCTACTTCCATTTTATCTCCTCCTCCATGCATAATTAAAGGCAGGCCTGTAGTCTCATCTCTCCCAATGATAAATCCAACATGTTCTGTAGATCTATTCATATCAACAGTATAACCTGAATCACTTTCTTTATCTGCTTTGTCTCCTCCTCTTCTATTTAAATGTACTAAATCTCCTATTTGTAAATTCTTCCAAATTTCTACTGGAGGTAGATCGGGTAGTTTAGACCAAGCTCCTTTTGCTTTAGAATCACTTACTCCCCATAATTTTTCTCCACCTAACTCAACAACATGCTTTGCTCTATACCAAGCGTCTTCAGGACCTAAGTCATCTCTTTGAACGCCAGGAAATAAGTCCATTAACATATTAGTTGCCTGTTCAGAACATCCACTTCCTTGTTGACATATCTCTTGCATCTTACCTTCATATATTGGAAGGTTATTTAAATTCTTAGAAGACCATTCTGAAAAAGCTGCAGTTGTTTTAGGACCCCAATCACCATCTACTCCATTACCGTTATCTCCAGAAGTACCTAAATCATATTTACTATCTACTAACATTTTCTGTATATCCACTGTATTACTAGTTTGTCTGTACAATAACTGCTTTATCTCAGGTTGTAGTTTATTTTCACTGTTAGCAGGATCTTTTTTATAAATCTCTTGTACATCTGCTGTCTGCTTAGCATCTAGTCCGCCTATATTAGCGGGAACATCAGCATCAAAAACTATCTGCTCTTTAATAGCGTTATAAGATGTACTACCTTTCTTAGGCTGTATCCATTCCCCTGAAGCAGCATTTTCACCTACAGCTTTTTTCCTAGTAAGAATATTACCATCACCTTGTTTTGCATATTCCCAAGGATCGCTTTGTGTGCTTACAATATTTAATGTAGACTCATCTATCACTCCTGGTATCCCTCCTTCTGCATATTTTTTAAATCCTCCTTTCTCTGCTTGTTGTTTAGGTTGACGTTTATATGTAGGATCTTCTATAAAAGACATTAACGCACTATGTTTAGGTAATGTTTCATGATCAGAAGTCATATGAGTTGAACCATTTATATTCCCATCAAAATTAGGAGTCGGTGTAATATTATTACTAATTACTACAGAATCTAAATCTAATTTATAATCTGATTTCTTTTCTGATACATCTGGTTCTGGAACTTCTCCAAATATACCATTAGTTTGCGCCTCAGTAAATAGTTCTTCGTAATCTCCTGCATAACCATTTGCTTGAGCTACTTTTACTATGCGTGATTTTTGACTGTTAGTTAGAGGCATTATTTTGTTTTGATTTAATCATTGCTGCTATCTTTTGTTCCTCAACAGCGTTATCTTCTTTATTCATAGCTCTGTCAGCATCTATCTTCTTATGATCAACTTGTACTTGTTTATTGTTGTTTGAATTTTGATCATCATCAGCTTGAGCTTTTCTTCTAGACTCTACTTGATCTAAACCTGCTTTCAAGTTAGAAGCATTGATTGTAGTCTCTGATTGTATTAAAGCTACTTCAATTTTATTACGTCTATCTTTATCATTCTCACCAGCTTCAAATTGCATTTTCTCTTGCTGTACTTGTATTTGTTTCTCTGCCTGTGCGTTCTGAGCTTCTTGTTGTGCTTGCTCTAATTGCTGAGTAATTTTCTCAGCTTTAGCTATCTTACCCTTAATTTGAGTAAAACTATCTGAATCAATAGCTTCAGCCACAATAGAAGCAGGTACACCATTCTGTATCATAGATTGCGCTAACATTTCTACTTTAGATTTCTTCTCTAAGTCTGCCCCAGCATCAGTAACAAATATACCATACTCAGATTCCATATGATCTAATGGATTAACTTTTAAGAACTCAACGGCACCATCAGGCATAACATAAGATGTTTTCTTTCCAGAAACCCAAGCTAATTTAGAATAATCTAAAAGAGCTTGTAAATCTTTCTCTTCTAATGATCCTATCTTTCTAAAGTAATCTTCTGTAATATGAGAAGATTGCATAATAGCTTGTTGTGTAATTCCTTTACCTTCATATTGACCAGTCTGACCTTGTCTTTGTCTATTAACTCCAGACAATCTTTCCCACTCACTTAATATAGAATCTAATAATAATACATACTGCTGTATAGTCTTAATAGATAAATCCATAACATTTTGATGCTGTGGATTTAATTGCATTCCTTCTTTGTTATAATCTACCCAAGCAATACCAATTGCATCAATGTAGTACATAAACTTATCCATATCCCATTTCTTAGGAATCATATTAATATCAAACTGAGCTATAATATCTTTAGATTTAGCAATTGCTATTTCTAATCTATATTTATATATATTATAATTTATTTGATACGCTACCCCAAGCTGTACTAGTGATACATTGTCAGAATTAATCTCTGAGTATTTAATACCATTAATAGGTAACTTACATAAAGAAGGATTATTTAAAGATCTTCTTTGATTTTCTACAGGTCCTACCTTACAAAATATTGTAGAACCTATTCTTGTTCCTTGATACACTTCTGGAACCCATTCATATTCTACATAGCCGCCTTGATCTTTAATCTCTTTTGGTAGTTTATATGCATCTGGTATCTCTACTACTTCCATATCTCCTGTCTCAGGATCTGGATAATGTAAGAATCCTACTCTAGAAATAGATTTCCAATATACAGTTATAACTTCTATAAGCCTAGACCTACCTCCTCTTTGTCTTCCGTTGTCTGGGTTTGACCCATACAATAAAAATGATCCATCATCAAATTCTTCTGGCCTTTCTAAAGTATCAATATCTGCTTCTGTTAAAAATTCTCTATAAGTATCTACAATACTACTAACATGTGAGTCTCTTCTTGTTAAAGCCCAATCACCATCTTCAATAAAATCAATATCCGGATCTTTATCATAATCAACATCTAGTGGATTTAATACATCATAAAATACTTCACTGTTTACAACACCTCTATGAGTATATGCTTCACCAGAAACTAAGAAATGAAACCAAAGTTTTTGAAACTTATTATGAATATTATTATTATACATAATATAACTAAGAGATTGCTGTCCTATAGCAGCTCTTTTATCTACATATGACATATCAAACTGTTCTGCTATATGTTGTGGTAATTCTACTTCTTGACTTGGAGACCCTGTAGGAGGAGCTCCTTCAGTTTCATTCATTCTATTAATGAACATTTGCTCCATAGCTTGTTTTACTTTTGCTTTTTTCTGCTCTTCTTTCATGGAGACTGAGTCCGCATTAGCAACAGCTACAGTATAATTTAAAGGACGTTTTGTTTTCTCACCTAATAATAGATCTACGATTGGCTTTATTATAGGATAATTACGAATCTTTGAAGGAAAGTTATTCCTCGCTTTGCCATAGGGCTTTAAAACATAACGATAATCTTCATCTAAAATGTGTCCATTATAGAAATCATATAATGCTTGTATGTTACTTCTGCGTGACCCAAAACCTCCAACATCAGACAAACTGATGTAAGCTTGTACACATTGTTTTGCCCATTCTTTATTTTTTTTAGATGTGGGTATTTTTTGTTTTGGTATACTATGAGTAGTCGTATCTGTATGTATTTTCATATGTTAAAAGTATTGTCTATTAAAAAAGTCATCTTGTGCCCTATCTTTGTAAATATCAGTTACCTCAGCATTATACAATTCTCTTGTATGATACATACCAATCATTAACGCCATGACACGGTCAAAGTTTCCTTTATGGTTAAATTTAAGTAATTCTTGTATGAGTGCTGGGTCATAAATCTTTTGCAAATTTAAGAATTTTTTTCCAGTATCGTCTACCCCCCGAAGTGAATTTAGCCAATCTCTTATATATATCTCACCTTGGTGCTTCCTAGCCTCTGTCATATGCATGCCATACGTACGTCTAACACGTCTAGATTGCAGTTCTTTCTTGTCTAACATCTCAAATTCAGGCTGTAGTCTGTGCAGCTTTCTATGTCTTTTTGCGTATGCTATTATCTCACCTCTATCATTCTCAAATCCTATCTTACAATTATAATAATCTGCAAGCATAAATAGATTTCTATTGTAATCATCTTGTGTTTTAGGTCTACCAACATAAGAAGCTACAATCATATCGTCAGGTTGTGATAAATTATTAGGTCTCTTTAATACATATGCTGCTCCTAACGAGGAGGAGTCTGCTGATTGATTCTGACCATATGGATCATGACATATCACATATAAATTATGAGGTGTTTCATCTTGTGTGTTTCTATATGGTGATTCATATATAACTATAGATCCTGTATTATCATCATCTTTTCTGTGAGGAAATTTTAGTATAGGGTGTGCAGAGTAGTCTGGTTTAAATTCTACTTTATCTTTTTTATAATAAAATCTTCCTGGAGTTCCTTTAGTATGTAAATTATTAGCTTTAATATTATTATAATGTTCTTGTAAAGATGCTACATCAAATAAATTAGCTGTAACTTGTAACGTAGCTTCTTGTGGAGAAAAAGGATGTTCTGCTATATACTGATCTAATGATTTTGCATCAGCCGCCCCTTTCTTCTTATCTCTCATTCCTTTCTCATACTCTACAGCGTCACCTTTAATAGAGTTTCCATCTTCATCTATAAAACCATCTAAATTCTTTTGTATAGGTATAAAATATCCACATCTTGTGCCTGTAGCACCTGCATCCCATACATTCTCATAGTCCATACAATCATATGCTGCAGGGTTATAAAATATTTCTTCCATCGCCTCAAAATCAGCGCCTTCTGTACCACCTGTACCAAAAGCAATCATCATACCTAATGTTTTTGCTCCTTGCCTCATTGTTGGCATTGTTACCTCCCAAGCTTTGAGTAGTCCGGGGAAAGAACCAGCTTCCTCAAAGAAAACTAGTTCTCCCGCCTTTCCCCTCACCTTGTCTGGAGCATCCTTTAAAGATACCCCCATTATCTGGGATTTCATACCCATCTCTATTTCAATACCGTTTACTTTCTTTTTATACCCAGACATCTTGCTCATCTCTCTATCTCTTAATCTAGGTTGTGCCCATGCTGTATTATCATCTATAAAAGATAAAAACTCCCACGCTTTAGATAGAAGTCCGTCACCAATTAAATATTCTTTTTGTCCTGCAAATACAAAGTTTTTAGAGTTCTTTACAAAGAAGTAGTTACGAGCTAACATAGACCCTGCTTTATAAGAGTACCCTTTACGCCTAGCTTTAAGTACAATCATATGTTTATTGCTCGCCCTTGCTTTGTCTATCTCTTGGAAGTACTCCCAATCACCATCATAAAATCTAGGGAAAGTTCTTTCACGTCTAGATTGTATTGTACCGTCAGGTAATGTTTCATCTACAGCTCTGTCAATAGGACAATAATTTAAATAAAAATAATGGAAGCCTGTAACATGTAATTCATCTATTGTATACCCATACATACATCTTTTAGTCTCTTCATCCCAAAAGTCGTAATACCCTTTAGTATTAGGAAGAGTATCAGTATAATAACCATTCTGCTCAAAAAAATACGCAGCTGGGCGTATCCTATTTATATCCTTAAACTGTTCGGACATGTATCTTTAATCTTTATTAATTCAGAACATTTTTCATACTCTTCTGTTGATGTAAAATACTCTACAAGAATATCTATCATATCAGCAGTTCTGCCATCTTCTTCCATAGGGTTAAAAGGTAAAGGATATGAATCTATATCATCACCTTCTAACTCATAATAAATATCATCTAAAGTTCTTCTTTTAGTTATAATATTAAAAGCATTCTTCATAGCTATTTCATATAACTCTAGATCATCTTCATAATTTTTTTGATTTTCTTTCCATTCTTCCATTACATACTATATTTATTTACTTCAACTCCTCCTCTGTTACTATTATTTGCTTGCTCTTCTTTTCGTACTATATCTTCTAATCTAGCTAATCCATCTACTACTTTTCCCATATTAGATAAGTTTGCAATTAAATCTTTAGCGTGGAATATAGGTTTACCATTATCATCCATCATAGTTAGGTCTATATCTCCAAAGTACTTTTCTAATTTAATAACAGACCCTCTAGCTGCTTTTAATAATTTTACTGCTGAGGTTTCTAATAGTTCTTCATACTTAGAGCACGCTGCATCTATCTTAGAACTTTCTTTCCATGCTTTAGCAAAGATACCATTTTTTACTTCAGTTTTACGTTCTTCCCATTCATAAACAGCATATGGAGATCTATAATCAACCATAAAGTATACATAAGCTAATTCCTGAGCTGTTAACGGTCTGAATTCTATTATTAACTTAGCGTATGGAGATGGTACTGCTTTGTTATCTACAATTATTAAAAGGTCCTTAGTGCGCATTTATTTTTTAGCATTTGTTAAATCTGTTATATATTTTACTCTATTCTTATTTACTGAAAACTTACCAAAATAAGGAAGTCGTACTGTCTCAAATTTACCAATACTCATAACTTCTGAGACAAATTTAAATTGATAAGTTACTATACGTTCTATATCTTTTAAAGGTTTTTCATGTTTATTCGCTAGATAATAAATTATCTCTTGTTTATTTTTTACTGCTGCCATCATCTTCTTTTTTAATTGCGGCATGAAGTTTAATTTCTTCAATATTTTTTTTAAATCCTCCTTTCATTTTAAGTTTAAGTTCAGCTGCTCTAGCCTCCGATCCTGCCCTCTCCGCCGCTGCAGACGCTTCCACTAATACCTTCTCCTCCTCTTTAGTAAGCACTAGCTTATTCCAGCGTTTAGGATTATCTGCACACTCTGATGTTTTCCATCCTGCTTTTACAGGCATATGACACCCACATAAACCGCAAGATTTATTTTCTGTAAAATGCTCACATGACACACATATAGATATTCTTTCTTCATATTCTTCTGAAGAAGTTAGTGGTGCTCCTTGTTTAATAAAATTTACAGACTCTTTAGCAAAGTTCTGTACCATTTTTAATATAGATGGTTTCTTTTGTTTCATTTTCAATATTTTCTAAAATTATACGTTCACATTCTCCTGTAAATGATTGATGTATTACAAAATATAAATCATCATTGTAAGGATAAACTAATATTAAGCTGTCTTCAGTTTCGCTTGATATTGATTTTAATGTCATCGTTTGTTGGGTTTAAGAGTGGGTTAATTTTATAACTATTATCTTTTTTAATAATAGCTCCTTTATCTTTTAATCTTTTTACATAATTATTCAAAGTTCTATAATCTAAGATCTTTAGTTCTTCTGCAATAACTTTCTTAGTTACAGAATTACATAAGTTATCACTATTTGTTGCGTGATACTTATTATAAACATCTAATAACTTTGATAGTATCTCTAACTCTTTATCTGTTAAGTTAAAGATACCATTCCATATCTGTAGATACTTTAAAGTAGTATCAGCCTTTATTGATATTGATTTCATCTTTAAATTTTATTTTAGCTTTACCATCTACTACTTCTATAGTAGAATGTATAGCCTGCCTATTAAACTCTGCTACATAATCTTGTATATCTTCTCTAGTAACTAAAAAAGACAAGAATACTTCAATCTCTTTAGATGCTTCATAAAGATTAGTGCGAGCTAGCTGTGATTTAGGGAATTCTTCTCTTAGAGTACTATAATCAGTTAAAGAGATAGTAACTGTACCTTTAATATCCATCTATATAATACCTAAGACTTGGAATTCTTGTATTAATAAGTAATTGCAGTCCTCTATAGCAGATCGTACAGCTTCAGTACGTGGATCAACAAGTACAGTATCACCTGCTTTGACAAACTTACACTCTGGACCTACCTTAAGTACCTTTAATACATTAGTAGACTGAGCCTTAGCTGCAGCTTCACCTAGAATAATACCTGCTTCTGTCTTAGTTTTAGTTGGGTCTGGGATAAGGATCCAGTTTCCGTTGGGTTGAAATTTCATAGTATATATATTTTTTGGCAAAGATATAAACTTTTCTATTACACCGCTAACTATTTCAGTCTTTTTTTTATAAGGACAATGTTTGCAGTTGTTATTACAACAATATCCTCTCTTTAGATGATCCTTTTTAGTAAAAATAAATTTATTATCTTTCATAATTAGATATAGTTATCCCCCTTTGAGTTTAGCTTTCAAGTTTAGATTTCTTTCTAGCAGTGCTCCTAAAGGACCCAGGGATAATAAGACCGGTGTTAATTCACCACACATACTTATGTGTATTCTATCCCAACTAGCGTTTATACTTAACTCTTTTGTAACTACCGGAGAAAATCTCACTCTTATTTAGAGTTACCAATCCGATGTCTTTTCCCATTTTTGGTTACCGTGGGATGATATTGTTACGCGGCAAAGATAAGAATATTTAAGCACAATACGTGAAAAAAATAAAATAAAAAATTTTGCCTAGGGTTGAGCGTGTGAACCACCCCAAAGATAGCCCCTATCGGGAATAGTGATTGGGACTCCTCCCCCTCATAATAAGAAACGGATTTAATTTAATCTAAACTTATAAATACCTATTATCGTTATGAACGGAATAAAACAAGACAACGTGCTATCATTAGCACAAATATCAGACAAAGTTAAGAAATATGAAGCAAGTGGAAGAACACCTGCTATGTCGTCTGGTTCAAGCTTACCCTTAACTATTCAAGATAAAGATGGTACTCTTACAGGTAACTATCAATTAATTGAATATACAAAGGATAATCAAGATATGTTCTTATGCTTGGCTGAACTTAAGTGTGGCAAATATACAGATACTACTGCTGTAAATCACCAAGAAACAAGATTAAAGAAGAACCAAGCAATTAAAGTATCAGTTAAAGAAGTGAATGGAATAAGAAGAAACAGAATTGTATTTGCATAAATTAAAGGGGAGAGTAATCTCCCTTTTTTTTAATTACAATTAACTAATAGGTGTGCTTGTGAATGTGTGTACCACACCTCACACACTACTTTTAACCCCTTTATAACTAATAGGTATTTCAATATCATTAAATAGATATAACACTAACAAGAACAGACAAGCCATCGTGCGTTTCATTATAACCCACAGATACACCTAATATTAGGAGTGCGTGAGGAATAAGATAATGAGTCTGTTCTTGTTTTAATATAAGAAAGGACGTATATATCGCAGCATTAGTGATGTAGTCGTAACATTGCAACGTCGTATACCTAAGCAAGTAGACAAACTGCTTTTTTAACTAACCTAATTATTAACTAAACCTTGACAAGATGAATGAACAGATGAGTAAAGATATTGAATGGCTAACAAATAGCTTAGGTATCACTAAGAAGCATGAAACAATTATTATCAGTAAGTTTGATAAAGAATACTATCGTAATAGATATGTCGCAGCAATGGGATCACTATCACAAAAGACTAGTACTATAGCAGACTTAGAGCAACAACTATTAAAAGCAACAGAAGCACTAACCTTGACAGAGACGAGCCAACTCGATAACACTGGTAACAATAACAATGAGAAAGTTTAATTTAGAATTTAAATTCAACATCGATAGAATGATTGGGTTTGCAATTGGATTACCAAGTAACACCAGTATAGGTATTGTATTCTTATGCTTTGTGTTGGAAATACATTATAATAAATGAAATACCTAACAATGTTATTATCATTTATTAGTTCGTTTGCACTTTCAATGTTATGCATTCAAACAACACGCTGGGATGATGGTCTATCCTATACTATACTAACTGCTATATTTACAATCTTATTTATGGTTGTAGGTGCAGATTTAAAGAACAAGATAAAAAAAGAGTAACACTTCATTAGCATGAAGTAACAGACAGGTAGAGGCGACTCAACGAATACTACATGAAATCACATTTGTTTGGTATGCAAGCAGAACATCTTGTGAGCCTGTCTGTTGCTCTTTTTATATTATATGTGAGTTAATAAGTGTTACGACATAACTATTATTAACTAAAAGATTAAAGAAATGAAAATTAGAATTAAAGGTGTCTGTGTAGACATCAACAAACCAAGGTCTAAAGAGGCTTTAACTAGATTATTAACTGTTTGTAAATTAGAAGCAAAAACAGCAGCACAACCACGGAAATCATTTATCAAAATGTTGATTCCAATGATTAAGACTAAACTCAAGAAAGAGTATAATCTAATTAATAATCAACATGAGAAAAAAGAAACCCAATTTGCGTAACTCTAGTAGTGCAGAACTACTAGGAAAGGGTGATAGTCTACTACAAGCTATCATCAAGACTAACTCAGAAGCTGGGCTCGTTCAAATTAGACTGCTAGAAATAGTAAGGCCTAATCCGGAAGAGTCTGGCGATCTGAAACAATTATTTCAATCACTAACAAGACAGGATGAGAATCAACACAAGCCAAGACATGCATGGATGCCAATAGGGTACGCAGAGTTGGAAGTGTTCTTTGGTATCAAAGTGTCGGAGAAGGACAAGTGGTTCATAAATGATAGAGGTAGAGAAGAATTAACATTAAATATACTTAACCCAATATTTATTGAATCGAGTAATAAAGGAAAGACATTAAGAGTACAGGTTAGGGAGTCTATTTACCCTAAAGATGAATGGCAAGCTGAGCACGCACATGAAGACGCTAAGATAAATCCATCAACAAATGCAAAGATATTTTATGAAGGTCAATATATATTTGCTAATACATTTGTAGTTGTTGGAGAACCAAAGCACACATGGTTACTAGGTGACCCAGATTATAGAGCTGAAGGAACATTTGAAGTAAATACGAAACAGAACTCTGCGGAATTTGTTAAGCCTAAAGGCATAGACATACCAAAAGAGGGAACGTTTGATGAATTAAGAGAGTTATTAGATATAGCATAAAATATGAATAAAACAGGTTGATATATGATAAATATGTGTATATTTGCCAAATGATTTGTAATAAGAATTCATATAATACTGCTAAAAGATTGAAGATTAAATGGTTATAATAGACTACGACTATTTGACGCTAATTAGATTAGGGGGAGAAATCTCCCTAATTTTACCTCTTAACAAAAGAGAGATATGAATAGTATACTAGATTTTATTATACTACCTACAGCTTTAATAACTATATACATGGTTTTTAAAGAGTACCTTTATTATAAATTTAAAAAATAACAGATGATATATTTTGTAGGACCTGACTCAATATTACCATGTTGTGAAGCTGCAACTATGGAAGATGTTGTAAACTATTGCAGCACTAGACATGTGTTGGGAGTAGACACGGAAACTGAAGGATTAGATTTTACTTGTAAGAAAATGATAATGTTTCAAATAGGTGATACAACTAATCAATATGTAATAGATACGAGACATGTTAGCATAGAACCGTTAAGGTCAGTTCTAGAGAATGTTAATATAATTAAGATTTTTCATAACGTTAAGTTTGACTATAAGTTCATCAGGAAATGGTCGAACATTACTTGTCAAGGGGTGTACGATACATTTCTTGCTGAACTAGTCAATAACTGTGGAAAGAAAATAGGCTTTGGATTAAAAGATTTAGTTAGAAGAGAGTTTGGTAAAGAACTTAACAAAGAGATAAGAAACAAATTCATAGGTCTTGATGGAGCTCCATACACGCAGAATCAGATAGTCTATGGTGCTGAAGACGTAGAATATTTATGTAAACTAAGAGACATACAAATACCTAAGACTATAGAGAATAAATTAGAAAATGTAGTTGCTCTAGAATGTGAAGCTGCTTTAGGATTTGCAGACATAGAGTTCAATGGGCTAGACTTAGACACTACCGCTTGGAAAGAGCTAGAAGCTGAATCAACGTTAAAAGCTGAAGGACTATCTATTAATTTAGATCAAATGGTTATAGAAGATTCCAGGCTAAATAAGTTTATTAAATCTTATATACAATCAGACATGTTTAAACCTCTTGACACAATAAGAAAAATAGACGTTAAATGGACATCGCCTAAACAAGTTTTAAAAGTATTTCAGACACTTGTACCTGATCTAGATGATGTCAATGGTAAAAACATGTATAAATATAGATTTAAGCATGAGATTATAGACAACTATATACAGTATAAAGAAGCTATGAAACTTTGTACATCATATGGTGATGCGTTCTTAAAGAATTTAGGAACTGATAATAAAATTCATACCAATTTCCACCAGATACTAGACACCGGCCGTGTAAGTAGCAGTAAACCTAATATGCAGCAAATACCTGCAGACAATAGGTATAGAAACTGCTTCATTGCACCTGATGGTTGGAGTTATGTCAGTGCTGACTACAGTTCACAAGAACTCAATGTAATTGCCTTTGGATCTAAAGACCCTGTTTGGTTAAAAGCTTTAGAAGAAGGACAGGATCTACACTCCACGTGTGCCGAGCTAGTTTATGGTGAGGAATGGATGAATAGTGGAGAAGATAGTTGCGCTTACCTTAAGAAAAAGGCTAAGTGCAACTGCCCTTCACATAAAAAACTTAGAACTAATGTTAAGACAATCAATTTTGGTCTGGCTTATGGTATGGGCCCTAATAAGCTTGCTGATACCCTCAATATTACTATTGATGACGCTAAGCTTCTTATTAAAAAGTATTTTAAAGCTTTTCCTGCTATTAAAGGGTTCTTGGAGAAACTAGGTAACTATGGTAAACAGTATGGATACATTAAAACTTTCCCTCCTTATAATAGGAGAAGATGGTTTACTAACTGGTATCCTAACATATCAAGTAGTAAAGGATCTAAATTAGAGCTTGGTAGTATTGAACGTGCTAGTAAGAACACGCCTATACAAGGTGCTAGTGCAGATATGACTAAGAAAGCTTTAATACTAATGCGTGAGTATATAGATATGAATAAAGCTCCTGTCAAACTAGTAATGACTGTGCACGATCAGATAGATACTATATGTAGTAATGAATATATAGATGAGTGGACACAAGACATGAAACATTTGATGGAGGTAGCAGCTAATGAGATAGTAACTAACGGCTTGTTAAAAGCTGAAGTAACAGTAAGTAAATGTTGGGAGAAATAAGTATTACGAAGGGGTGGACATAAAGGCGCTTTTGCCATTAGGTTAATACAGTTGTCCACCCTGGAGTAAGTTAATAATTTAAATAAATAGATATGATTAGAACAACACAGGTTAATTCACTTAAGAAGTTAAAACCTACAGTAGCTAGTAAAAGGCAAACTGTACACAATGTTATAAAATACCTTACACCAGCTACTAATAGAAATATAGCTAAACATTTAGGGTGGGATATAAATAGAGTTACAGGCAGAGTAACAGAGTTAGTTAACTTAGGTAAAGTTAAGGCTAATGGTACCCATAAAGACAGTGAAACTAATAGAACAGTGACAGTATGGGAATCAATATAAATAACAAAGAGTAAAGTCCCTCTCACTAATAAGGGCGTAGATTATGGGAATAAATACAAAAGATCCAAAAGAATACTTACACTCAGACAGAATACATGAAGATGACTCAGTGTTTGATCCAGGAGGTAAGCAAGAATACACAGAAGAACAGTTGTTAAGATTTGCAAAAATGTGGCAACTAGAATGGGAAAGACAGGAGCACGAACTAGTACATGATCGTAAAGTTAATGGAGAAACATTTCAGATATAATGGAAGTACTAGTATACTATATATTATTTATATCTGCATCTATTGTAATAGTTAGCTGTATAAATACAAAGAAAGGTCCAGGTACAAATGAGAAGTTAATAAATAATATGAATAAACTAAAGAATAGAAACGATGAAAAATAGACATCATGTAGCTGTGCAAATGGAAATGGAACAGCAATGGCAAAAGGATAATGGTCCTATTGTTAAGACTGCTGATCAATTGTGGAAGTATAGCGGAGAGACTGAATTAGACTCAGAAGATTTACTAGTATCTCGTATGAGAGAAACTGTAAGAGTAGTACTTTTAGATAACGGTATATACTCTCTATTGTCTGAGAGGCGCTCTAAAATACTTGCTTATTGGTTAGACAATCAAGACAAGACTATGAAACAGATAGGTTATGAGGTAAGCTGTTCTCCTACTACTGTTTCAAAGACTGTTCGTAAATATTTAGCAGAAATTAAAAGATTAAAGAAATGAATAAACTAGTAAAATATATACTTAGAAAAGTTAGATTCTTACACTACTGTGGTTTTCACAATGAAGAATGTAGACGTAGAATTTATACAACTGAACAAGATTATATATGTTTAAGAACGGGTAATACCCACAAAAAATTTGAATTATGAGTTTAAGAGAACAACTACGCAGAAATAAAACAGTGCGTGGAAGAAGATGGACAGTTAAAAGAGACAGCGAAGGTGCGCTGGTCGGAGTTAAAATGATCTATAACCCTGACGAATATATTACATATTCTACCGCTAAACCAATGGTAGGTGATAAAGATTTGCTTAAGATATTAGATAAAGAGTTTATTAATAAAAATTAAATAAAATGGGATATACACTTGTAGAGCCACTAGTAATGATATTTACTTGTCTGGTTGTAGGATTAGGATTAGGTGCATTATTTATGCATAGAAAGTTAAATGTAGAGATAGCTCTTCTAGAAGAAGATGTCACAACAGCACATAAAAGGCTTAGAGAATTACTCGGTCAATACAATGCTGTACGTTCTAAGAAAGATGTTACTAAGGCTACTATCCTAGATGATAGCTTTAAAGCAGAACTTCATATAAAGGACGATAAGATAGATAGATTGAATGCGTTAACAGAGGTTTATCAATTAGATAAAAAAGGTTCTCAAAAGAACTTGGAAACAGCTGCAGCTCAAATATTAATACTAGAAAGTAGAATATCTAAGAATAAGAAGATAGCTATTGCAAGAGAGACTGAGTTAACTACTGCTTTAACTTGTATAAATGATCAACTAGAATTAATTGATACTTTGGAGTCTAATTCTAAGTCAGAAGGTTATAAGAGAGTAGATACTAATACTGAGATACAAGAATTAACTCTTTCAGTAAAAGCTAGAGACAGGTCTTTGGAAAGAAAAGATAAACGTATTCAAGAACTAGAGTCTTTATTAGAAGAGGATGACGATGGTAAAAGGTTAGGAGGTGGTGTTGGTAACTGGAAGCGGATATGAATGACGAAGACATAGACGAAATACTACAGTATAAATATTGGCCTGTTGTAGATATAGAAGGTACTGAATTTAAAGCTATATTATATAAATATAGAAAACGTGATAATAGCTGGAGACAAAAAAAGTCACGTAGATTTAAGACTCCCCATGAAGCTTGGGAATATCTTCGAGATACACTGGTAGACACATTAAAATTTATAAGATGACACAATTAAAACTATTTAAGATGGATACAAATGATTTAAGAGATCAACAACAAAAGAAAGCCTTGAATCATTGGGCTATAAATGGATTCGTAGGTAGTATATTAGCAGGTACAGGTTTTGGTAAGTCTAGATGTGGTGTTATAGCTGTAGGTGAAACTATAAAACGTCTAACTAAATACAATGACCACGGTGAGCGTATAGTTCATGTCACTGGATTAGTGCTAGTACCAACAACACAGCTAAAAGAACAGTTTGAACAAGAATTTATTAAATGGGGATATGAAGGTGTATTAGACATGGTTGATTTTATGTGTTATCAAAGCGCTTATAAGATGAAAGATAAGCACTATGACATAGTTGTATGTGATGAGATACATCTTGGTTTATCTGTAGAGTATCGTAAATTCTTTGAGAACAACGATTTTAATAGATTATTATGTTTGACTGCCACATTACCTGAAGAATATGAATATGAAGAGTTACTATTAGAACTATCACCTATAGTGTATGAAATTACATTAGATGAGTGTGTAGACTTAGGATTAGTATCTCCTTATAACATTACATGTAGACCTTTAGAGTTAACATATATTGAGCGTACTGAGTACAAAAAGATAAATAATAGATTTGTCTATTGGAAAAGTCAGCTAGGGCAGCACGAAGCTTTTGATAATGCTAAATATATATTAAATAATATATCATCATCTTCAGAAGAGAAAAGGGCTGCCACACAGTTCTACAGATCTATAAGAGAACGTAAAAAGATTATAGATTTTGCAGAAAATAAAATAGAAGCATTTAAAGATATAGTATTAAACAATCCTAAAAAGAGGATACTTGCATTTGGAGGTGCTAATGATTTCACTGATATGTTAACAGACTCAGTTATACCGTTAGCCCAGGCGTACCACTCTAAGAAAAGTAAAAAGCAAAAAGACTCTGCTTTAAAAAATTTTAGAGATGGTGTTATAAATGTATTGTGCTCAACTAAAGCTCTGAATCAAGGATTTGATGTTCCTGATGCTAATATGGGTATTGTATGTGGATTGACAAGTAAGTCTCTACCTATGATACAACGTGTAGGTAGGCTTATTAGATTCCAAGAAGATAAGATAGGTGAGATTATAATACTATACATAAAAGATAGTCAAGAAGAGAAATGGCTATTAAGTGCAGTTAAGAATTTGAGTAATGTAAAATTTGAAATATGATAATAGAAATAGATTTAGAATTAATAAAAGAAATAGGGCTAACCCCTAACCAGTATATATATTTACATTGTAAACATAAAGAACATGAATATACATTAAATAATATTCAAGTGCCTATTTTAATAAATGGTGGATGGCTTGACGCTGAAGGAGATATAGGCCCTAAATGGCTGGACTTATTTGCTTCAGATTTTAATGACTTATTTATTCAATTGCTTGATGCTTACCCTGCAATTGTAGAGTCCCCTAACAGAGGTAAGCGTGTTTTACATGCCAAAGACCCTGATGCATATACTAATATGAAAGCTAAAAATAGGTATCGTAAGATTACTGGTGAGAAACTAGAGAAACATAAAGAGATTATGAGACTACTACAGGTTCAACTAGCAACAGATGATCTTGAGTATATGCAAAAATTAGATACATGGCTAAATAATCATACTTGGGAACAGTATATAGATATTAACTTAGAAAAGAAAGACGATGGAAGAATCACAAGATCCCTTTAAGAAGGGAGGGTTTCAAAAAATTGGGACCGCAGTAAAACAATCACTTGCGGTTGTTAGAGATGCTATGCTAGGTAACAGAGATGTTATTCCTACTAAGTGGCCAAGGCTAAACCGTAACTTACTAGGAGGATTACAGAAAGGTAAGTTATATGTTGTAGCAGGGCGTCCAGGTGTGGGTAAGTCAGCATTTAGTAATCAACTTATATTTGACGTTCTAGACAGTAATCCTGAAACAGCTATGGTGGTTTTATACTGGACATTTGAGATGCCTGGTTACCAGCAGGTGATGCGAAGCGCTTCTAAAGATCTGAAGAAGGGGTTAGGGGAGCTATTCTCATTAGATAAACCATTATCTAAGAAAGACTTTGAGAGTTATGCGTCTAATGCTACTAGATACAACAAGTATGAGATATACTTTAATAATCATCCTAGAAGTATGGAGTTTATAATTAAAGCTAATGAACGTATATTTGTAGCTTACCCTAATAAGACTATTATTAATGTGTTTGATCATTCTAGATTGATTTCAGGTAAATCAGAGACAGAACTTCAGCGTTTAAACGTAGTTTCTAAAGGATGTATGTATTTACAATCTAAAATGGGTACTGTAAATATACTATTGTCTCAGTTAAACAGGAATATAGAACAGGAACACCGTGCTAAAAACCAGTACCAACCTTTGTTAACAGATTTATTTGGTGGTGACAGTATTGGTCAGGATGCACATGTTGTTATGATACTTAATAGGCCGCACGCTTTATATGGCATAACCGGTGTCTACTGCGATGAGGATCCTGTTAATTTATTAGCGTGTCATGTAGAAAAGAACAGAGATGGAATGCTTGGTATGATACCATACGAAGCAGATATGTCAACATTTACAATTAACGAAAGAAAGAAATAATGAAACAAATAGATGAAATGTTAAAACAATGGATACATAGTAGTATCATAAGAAAAGCATTAAGAAAATTAATAGTCGAGTATGCTACAAGCGCCTATCAAGATGGTCAAGGAGTGGATGGATACGGTAGATACTCATAAAACAAATAATAAAATGAAAGAAAAAGCAATTGAGATAGTTAAGAATTTAGATATGACTATTGATAAATTACGTAAAATTAAAAATAGAGTAGCACAAGACGATAGTGGAGTATTTAGTAATCCTTGTGCTTCTGTGGATAAGTTAGAATCTAAAAGAAAGCAAATAATATTTAAATATAAATTAAAAAAGTAATAGTATGGAGTTACCAACTAAAAAGGTAAAGGCTAGCCGTAAATCGCCAAAAACAATGATAATATATGGTCCTCCTAAAATAGGCAAGACTACTATGCTATCACAATTAGATAATTGTTTGATTATTGACTTAGAGAATGGTTCAGATATGGTTGATGCTTTAAAAGTTAAAGTAAACAGCTTAAAAGAACTATCTGAAGTTGGTCAACAAATAATTAAAAACAATAAACCATATAAGTACGTAGCAATTGACACTATTTCTAAATTAGAAGAGTGGTGTGAAGCAGACGCTAAGTTACTTTATATGAAAACTCCGATGGGTAAAAACTTTGATACAAAGTATCCTGGGATGTCAATACTATCATTGCCTAATGGCGGTGGCTACTTATACTTGAGAATAGCCTTTCAAAAATGGATAGATAAATTGAACGTGCTGGCAGATCATGTAATCTTAGTTGGCCACTTAAAGGATAAAGTAGTTGATAAGAAAGGTACGGAAGTAGTTGTACATGACCTCGACCTTACCGGTAAACTTAAACAAATTACTTGCTCACGGGCAGATGCTATTGGTTATATAAGCAGAGATAAAGATGAAACTATAATTTCCTTTGATTCTTTGCAAGATGTAACAGGTGGTACAAGATGTCCACATTTAATAGGGAAGACCATGCCCTTAGTCTGGTCAAAAATATTTATAGATTAAAATGAATAGTAACTTAGAAACAAAAAAAATGATTGAAATGAGAAAAGACGTAGAACCAGGTGAAACGCCTGAAAGCATCAGCATCTCTATGATTGATCAAGATCTTAAGAACGGTGTTAGTAAGTCAGACATGGCTATCAAATACAATATTAAGCCTTGGGAAGTAGATAGAATGTTTGAGCATCCTTTACTGAAAGGTAGAAGACCTAGTAAAAAAAGACCTTTATCCTTTACTTTTGTAGATGATATGTCTGAGCAAACATTTGAGGCCGCTCAAGAAGCTTTAGATCCTAATCAAGTAACTATTGAAGATGTTATTGCAGAAGCTAACGAAGAAGTTAAAGCTAACTGGGACGAACACACTAGAGTTGAAGAAGGTATGGACCATAAAGGTGAGGATGATGAGTTAGAAATTCCAACTTTAAGAGATACCTTAGATTTAGTAAAAGAACAAGAACTAGAAATGGAGGAAGATTCCTTCGAATTATAAATTATTAAAAAAAAGAAAATGATAGAAAGTAACGACAGTACAAAAGAAGTTCTAGGCACCATTAAATTATGGGCCGGTGTAACTAATATGGAGGTTAAGTCTGTAAATCCTAATATGGCAGAATTACATGCAATGGGAATTATGGTTAAACAAGAGCCAAATTATAAAATGGAGCTTAATGGTAAAGATATTTACAAAGTAGTATTTTGGGTAGGTAATCCAGATCTTACAACTAAAGTAGAATTCTTGTTAGAGAACACAGCTAAAATTACTAGAGATGGTAATAAGACGCAGTTTGTAAATAACTATGGTCAGTTTGCATATGCTACAGATGCAGCAGCTTTATCTGCGTATGATTGGTACAAACAAGAAGGTGTAAGAGCGGCATTCCCTAACGAAGAGAAGTTAATTGGTTTTATTAAAGCTTGGGCTAATGTTGCAAGCGGAGGTAAAGTATCTTTAGATACTATGTCTAATATTGCAGCAGGTACTGATCTTTCAGAACTTAAACAACTAGTTACACAGTTAGCTGCTAACAGAGTTAGAGTATTAGTTGGTGTTAAAGATGGTAAATATCAAAATGTATACACTAGTCACTTTGGTAGAACTCAGAAATCAGGAGATTCTTATTTCATTAAGCATCTTAATGGAGAGTACTCAGGATTCAATGCAGAGTTCCCAGGAGATTTACAGTGGGGTCAATTTTCACCTCAGCTATCTGTAACTAGTGCTGATAAAGATGCAGCAGCTCCTGCTGAATCTGACGATTGGATATAACATGATTGAGAGTAGAGATAGTGATGCTTACCTGCATACAGATGTAATACTTAAAAGAATATCATCGTATGATATATTTAGATATTATTGCGGATCTTTTAAAGAGATAGGAAACAGATTTTGTAGTGAGTTAAGACAGGACACTTCAAATGACAGTGTAATTATAAATTGGAATGGAAGTCTGTTGTATAAAGACTTTGGTAATTCAGAGCACACATTCAATTGTTTTACATATGTATCTTATAAGTATAGTTGTACATTCAACGAAGCTCTACTAATTATTGACACAGATTTTGGATTAAATCTAGGCCCTAAGACTACTACGAATGTAGTCGAGGGTCCTAGACCAAAACTGTATGGCCACAAAGTTATTGAAAATAAACGAGTGACAATTATTAAGAAAAAGAGACGTCCCTGGAATATGTATGACCAAATGTTTTGGACACCGTTTAATATAACTAAGAAGATATTAGAATCTTTTCTTGTTGAACCTATATCATATTATTGGATAAATGAAAATAGATTTGTATGTAAATCTATTACCTATGCTTATAGAATAGGATTAAAGTACAAGATATATGCTCCTCTTGATAAAGAGAGAAAATGGTTTTCAAACACCAATTCAACTCAGATTCAAGGCCTTCATATGTTAAAGGGGCTAGAAGGTACTTTAGTAATAACTTCCTCATTAAAAGATGTAATGACTTTATATAGTATTGGAATTCCTGCTATTGCGTTTCAAAGTGAAACAACAATGCCTGATGAAACTATTATAGAAAAGCTTAAATCTCATTTTAATTGTATAATTTTGTTTTATGATATGGACCTTGCTGGCCAAACAATGGCAAAAAAAATCTGTAGTACTTTTGGATTTTTAAATGCTGAGTTAGACCTGCATTGGGATAGTAAAGATGTTTCAGACTTTATAGCAAACGATCGTGTACAACGCGGTAAAGAATGGAGAATCGAACAAGTAAAACAAATACTAATTAATGTACAAAAAAGTGAAGAGAAGAATAAAAGCTAAGGCAAACAAGAAAGTTAGGAATGCAATTGCTAGTGTATATAAGGGAATAAAGTTTAGATCAAAGTTAGAACTATTCACTTATCAGCAGCTAGAACAGGCCGGGATTAAATCATTGTATGAACAGAAGAAATTTGTATTAATGGAAGGATTTCGTTTTCCAAACAGAACTGTTGAGCCACACAAAACTAAAGGATATATAGACACAACTGTAAAAATTAGAGATATAACTTATACTCCTGATTTTGTAGACCCAAATGATGCGTGGATAATAGAAGTCAAAGGCTTTGCCAATGATGTATTTCCATTAAAGTGGAAACTCTTTAAAAACCACCTGATGGAGAATGGTCAAGACTATGTTCTGTTTTTACCTAAGAATAGAAAACAGGTTTTAGAAACCATAGATATTATTAAACAACTATAGGTTAAAGGCATAACATACCCATTCTAGATGTTATTGTTTAGAAGTCCTTTTTCCTTTTATATATTAAAGAGCCCTATAAACGGGCTCTTTTTTATTAACCAATTAAAATTATATTATGCTAGTAAAAATAATAGAAATCAAAATTACTGTAGACGAGGATAACATATCTAGACTCTACAAAAACTATGATATAAACTATGAAAGCCCCGAAGATTTTATAAATATGCTTATCCAAAATATGGAGAGTGATACTGAGTGGGACGGGTTTCCAGTAGACAGCTTGAAAGAGTTTGGATATGAAGTAGTTTGTACAACCGATTAATTAATAAAAATCAATAAAATTATGTCAGAATTAGTAAGCCCATGCTGTGGGGTAGAGTACACAGATAATGAGGATGGACGCAGCTATTGCTGTGACGCAACGATAGAAAATGGTATATGTCAAAACAAAGACTGTTTAGATAACGCAGAGCCTGAGGAAGGCTACGTGTGCGGGACATGTGATGAATTCTTTGATGAACCAATTGCTGAATATGAGTATATTAACCAAATGTTAGACTCTAAAGCAGAAGATAGAGCAGATGCAGAGAGAGACGAAGGATGATAGAAAAGATCACTCGAAAGTCTATGCTTATAAGGCCTTCTGGTAGATCCACA
>ENA-OSJC01000088-OSJC01000088.1-marine-metagenome-genome-assembly--contig:-NODE-88-length-88537-cov-5.684739_pt1 | contig 88537 bp, 80 predicted proteins | sample MGYA00237885_ERZ534234 | MGnify/ENA primary metagenome ERZ534234 (study PRJEB26413, sample SAMN06343907) | marine metagenome | isolation source: coastal waters | place: Atlantic Ocean: West Antarctic...
GTCTTCGTTTGCTAGATCCGTCGCGCTTTCATGACTTACAGAAATTCAAGGATGAGGAACAACAGTACCGCAAATGGAGTGAGCTCGCCGACGCGCTAGAAGCGGGCAAAGTCGTTGATGATCTGCCCTCGGGACTGGACGCTGGGGCACCTACCGCTAGCATCATCGAACAAATACTAGACCGACACGGCACGGGACGGGTCTTGTTTAGAAACACTCGCGCTGCCGTTGCAGGTTTCCCACAGCGGATACTGCACCAATACCCACTGGAGGCGCCAGAGCAGTACATACACGCACAGCTCGACCTCAAGGAACGGCTTTATCCAGAAACACCCTACCTCGACGACAGCTGGCTTGCATTCGACCCACGTGTAACCTGGCTGGAGCAAATGCTTAAACAGCTCCGCCCTGCCAAAGTTCTGGTCATCTGTGCGCACGCTTCAACTGCCGTTGCGCTCGAACATCATTTGCACCTGCGTGCTGGCATCCGATCCTCGGCCTTTTACGAGGGCCTGTCGATCATTGAACGGGATCGTGCCGCGGCCTATTTCGCAGATGAGGTAAACGGTGCGCAGACACTTGTCTGCTCAGAGATTGGGAGCGAAGGACGCAACTTCCAGTTTTCTCACCATCTCATATTGTTTGATCTACCGATGAACCCGGACCTGCTCGAACAACGCATCGGGCGCCTCGACCGCATCGGGCAGCAATGTGATATCGATATTCATGTGCCATATCTGGCGCAAACGGCCCAGCAATCACTGTTCGAATGGTATGACCAAGGCCTCAACTTGTTTCGCGACAGCTGCTCTGCCGGTTACATGATTTTTGAAATGTTTCAGGACCGCCTCTTAGCAGAATTAGAACAACGAACCGTCGCTTTTGACACGCTACTAACAGACAGTGAAGCTTTCACTGCGAAGACGCGACAGGAGTTGCGCGCAGGCCGCGATAAGTTACTGGAGCGCAACTCATGCAAACCCATTATCGCCAAAGCTCTGATTGATGAAATTGTCTCTATTGAAGCCAATAATACCCTGGAGCCCTACCTCGAAGCTTTATGTGAGACCTTCGGGATAGAGCAGGAATTTCACTCCGAGCAGACGCTGATACTGCGTCCTTCCGAGAATATGCTAATTGGTCATTTTCCGGGGCTCAAAGAAGACGGTACCACGATTACCTTTAGCCGTGAAAAAGCGCTTATACGCGAGGATTTAGAGTTCCTGACATGGGAACACCCCATGATTCAGGGGGCCATGGACATAGTGCACTCAACGGAGATAGGTAACGCCGCACTCGGCACCATTAAACTGAAGGGTGTGGCGCCTGGCACGATGCTATTGGAACTGCTTTATACTGTTAACTGTGTCGCCCCTAGCACTCTTCAACTTGAACGCTTTTTACCCCTTAATCCTATGCGCCTGCTAGTCGACGCACGCGGGAAGGATCTCTCAGAGCTGGTGCCACATGAACGTCTTAATCAGCTCATTGAGAAGGTGAAGAAACCGACTGGTCTGGCCATTATCAAACAGGTACATTCAGAAGTAGAAGCCAAAATGTCGATGGCATCTGAGCAGGCGGAGGAAAAGCTACAGGTAATACTGATTGACGCTGAAAGAACGATGCGCAGGGACTTAGGCGCAGAACTCGACAGGCTTACCAGCCTACGAGCAGTCAATCCGTCCATTCGCCAAGAGGAGCTGAATCACCTCACCTATCGTATAGAGGAATGTGCCACCCACATTAAACACGCCAATCTTCAGCTGCAGGCTCTGCGCCTGATCATCACAACCTAGCAAGCAGGCAGCATATTAGACAATCAAGCGATAATGCACGCACCCGATAGGACGTCTTCCTCATTCAGCGCCTGCTCTACTTAATTTTAGCGTTTCTTGAACTTGACCTTGAATATGTCCTTACCCAATAAGTGACTGAGATTAGACGTACATTCAGTCATCGCTAATGGCAACGACAAGTCAACTTAAATCATGCCGCCGCTTTTGAAGATTTCACCTCAGGGTCGAAGGTAATGTGCATACGCTTGATGCCGTTCACGAGATTTGACCGTGTGTAGGCAACGTCCCCCACTAACTTGGGATTACGCAGTCGGGGAATGATTTCCTCAAACATAACGCGCATTTCCAAGCGAGCAAGGTGTGTACCTAGGCAGAAGTGCTGGCCAATACCGAACGACCGGTGCTGGTTGTAAAGGTCCGGCATACGTTCAGCGCGCCGTACATCGAATTGCATCGCATCGGCACCAAATATCGTCTCATCATGATTCACCGTGTGGTAGTGCATGATAACCTTGTCGCCCTTCTTGATTAGCTTCCCTGCCACTTCAGTATCTTCGATGCATTGGCGCCGCATAAGCGTGAAGGCGGTGTTGTAGCGCAGCATTTCCTCGCATGCACCTGGGATTTTATCGGGATTATCCACTAGGTATTGCAGCTGGTCGGGGTTCTCCATCAATAAGCGCATGCCCTGCGTCGTTATGGTGCGTGTGGACTCATTACCAGCGGCTATTAACATCAGGAAAAACCAAACAAACTCATCGTCATTCAAACCATCGTCTTTGCCATTACCGTTTAATAGCGCACCGATAATATCTTTCTTCGGGTGGGTTTTGTGCTGCTCCATCATCTTCATGGCGTATTCAATCACCTTGAAGGAAGCCTCCTCGGCCTCTTCCTTGCCTGCAGACATCTCTGGATCCTGGCTGAACATCATCTTATTGGTCCACCCGAAAAAGTCCTTGCGATCTTCCGCTGGAATCCCACAGAGCTCGAGAATAGCCAGCAGCGGTAACTCTGCTGCCACTTCCTCTACAAACTCACACTCGCCGCGACTGGCAACTGCATCGACGATATTGCGCGCATGCTGCCGAAAACTGGGCTCATACGACTCAACAGCACCCGGGGTAAATGTCGCTCGCACAATTTTGCGGGACTTCATCTGTCTCGGTGGATCCTGATTGATGGTCATGTTGCGCTGAATCAGGTTCATTTCATCTTCCGGATACTCTTCCGCCAGGGCGGAGCGAGCCTCGCTGGAGAATAGTTTGGGGCGTTTAGAAATGAAATCAATTTCATCGCGGCCGGTTATTAGCCAGTAAGGGACACCCTGATAGGAGCCGTCCATATAGTGGATTGGGCCGGAAGCGCGGATTTCAGCCAGCGTATCGTAAGGCATTCCGTTCACATACGTTTCGGGGTCGATCAAATTTGGAAATTCTGCAAATGGGCACTGACTCATGGGGACTTCCTCTACTGTAGCGACTCAACTCGATTGCCTATAGGCTACTAGGCGTTAGTTTAGATGTCAAATATCAATATCTCACATCCGCCGATAGCCGCTTTCTATAATGATAGGGCTTCGCTGCGACGGAGTCGCCCATCCTCCTCAGCAACGCGCGCCTGCTGACAAGGAGAGACTTATGCCCCGGGATTAAAACGCCTAATAGTGCCCCTTATCTGGCCGAGGGGGGGCGGCGGCGCCAGTACTCTAATCCGCCGGGTAGCCCATTTTTTTCAATGCAACAGCCACTTCATCCAAAACAACAGGATCGTCAATCGTCGCAGGCATCTTCCAGCGTTCACCGTCAGCGATTTTACGCAAGGTACCGCGCAGTAATTTGCCTGAACGCGTCTTGGGCAGGCGTTCAACGATAGTACAGAGCTTAAAAGCGGCCACCGGACCGATGCTATCGCGCACGAGCTTAATGGTTCGAGCAACGATTACTTCCGGCGGCGCAGTAACGCCGCTATTTAACACCAATAATCCCAACGGTATCTGACCTTTGATCGGATCGGCAATGCCAATCACCGCGCACTCCGCCACGTCCTTGTCACCAAACAGAACCTCCTCTATCGCACCGGTCGACAGCCGATGACCTGCGACATTGATCACATCGTCCGTTCGCGACATCACGAACACGTAGCCATTTTCATCGATATATCCCGCATCTCCCGTTTCGTAGTAACCGGGAAACCGGGTGAAATATGCCTCCACAAAACGCTCTGGTGCGTCCCACAGTGTAATAAAGGTACCCGGGGGCAAAGGCGTATCGAGCACCAATGCACCAATATCGCCCGCTGCAACAGTCGCGCCATCCTTCCCCAACACCCGCACCTCATATCCAGGGACGGCCCGAGCAGGCGAGCCTGCGACAATAGGCAGTTCTTCAATACCCAGGCAATTGGAACACACAGGCCAGCCTGTTTCAGTTTGCCACCAATGGTCTATCACTGGCACCTGCAACTTATCCTGTGCCCACCCCAGAGTATGGGGATCGCAGCGTTCACCCGCGAGAAACAGCGCTCGAAAGTGTTGCAGGTCATACTTCGCCAGATAATGGCCCTGTGGATCTTCCTTTTTGATAGCTCGAAATGCCGTGGGTGCGGTAAATAGTACGCAGACCTTATACTCTTCAATAACTCGCCAATAGGCACCAGGATCAGGTGTCCCCACCGGCTTCCCCTCGTACATCAGCGTGGTACAACCCGCAAATAATGGCCCGTAGACGATGTAGGAATGCCCCACCACCCAACCCACATCGGAAGCGGCCCAGTACACATCGCCCGCAGACACATTGTAGACAGCCTTCATGCTCCACTTGAGCGCCACAATACTCCCACCCGTATCACGCACAACGCCCTTTGGTTGGCCAGTCGTGCCAGACGTATAAAGAATATAGAGGGGATCATTCGCATTGACGGGCACACATGCAACCGGCCGAGCTCTATCCATCACTTGAAGCCAGTCCATATCTCGCCCCTCGATCATTTCGGCAATGAGCATAGGGCGCTGCAGAATTATGCAGTGCTCAGGCTTGTGCCGAGCCAGCTCAATGGCGTGATCTAACAGTGGCTTGTAAGCCACCAATCGAGACGGCTCGACGCCACAGGACGCAGCTACAATGACCAGAGGCGTCGCATCGTCGATACGCTGCGCCAACTCATTGCTAGCAAAGCCACCAAATACCACCGAATGAATAGCGCCTATGCGCGCACATGCAAGCATCGCTATGGCCGCCTCTGGAACCATCGGCATATAGATTAATACCCGATCGCCTGTGACGACACCCCTAGCGGCCAACGCACCGGCAAAATGCGCAACCTCAGCCAACAATTGGGTATACGTATATTGGCGCTTCGTCGCCGTGACGGGGCTATCGTAGATCAGTGCGGTCTGCTCTCCCCTACCCCGCTCCACATGAAAATCTAAGGCGTTATAACAGGCATTTGTCACACCGTCTGGAAACCAGCGATTAAAAGGCGCGCGCGAACTATCCAACACAATCTCTGGCTTTCTGTACCAATAGATAGCCTGCGCAGCCTCCTGCCAAAACTCAGTACTGACCATACCCACTCTCCTTTTCCTGACTTCAGCCGTCCAAAGATGACTGCGGTGACACTGCGACAGCACCTTCGCCTCATAATAACCAAAGAATAGGGGATTTCCGCTTCTATCAAAAGCCTATGCGAAATAATGTGCTTGTTCGAAATTCAGAACATAGCCTACACTGTGCCCCCGTAAATCACTGAGACTTTACCAATGGAAGCGCTCGATCCGCTAACTGATGCTGCACTTAGGGCCGATGTAGACCCCTACACGCTGCCACTGGACCAAATCCAAATCGCCAACCCCTTTTTATTCGCTCGTGATACGCATCATGCATGGTTCAAGCGCTTACGTGACGAAGCACCGGTGCATTATTGTGCCGACAGCGCATTCGGCCCTTATTGGTCTATCACCCGTTACGCCGATATTGTCACCGTGGACACCTCACACACTATCTTTTCCTCAGAGCCAGCAATCACTATTGGCGACACAGAAAATACGTTCCCCCTGCCTATGTTTATTGCCATGGACCGCCCCAAGCATGATGACCAACGCAAAGTCGTCAGCCCGGTCACCGGAGCAGAAAATCTGCGTTACTTCGAACCCATAATTCGTGAACGCACCATTGACGTGCTTGACCAGCTGCCTGTCGGCAAGACCTTCGACTGGGTTGAACGTGTCTCTGTAGAACTGACTACACGCATGCTGGCTACCCTATTCGATTTTCCGTTTGAAGAGCGGCACAAACTAACCCGCTGGTCCGACGTGGCGACGGCAATTCCCGGCATGGGCATCATCGATACGGAAGAGCAGCGCCATCAGGAATTGCTTGGCTGCCTAGAATACTTTACCGAACTGTGGAATCAGCGGATCGCGATGCCACCCAAAAATGACCTTATTTCGATGCTGACCCACGGAGAAGCAACCCGCAATATGGCGCCGATGGAATATCTAGGCAATCTTGTTTTACTGATTGTCGGTGGCAACGACACCACGCGCAGCACGATGACTGCCAGCGCGCTTGCGCTGCATGAAAATACGCATCAATTCGAAAAACTGGTCACACATCCAGAGCTCATTGATTCCATGGTTGCGGAGACCATCCGCTGGCAGACGCCTCTGGCGCATATGCGCCGCATCTGCAAAGAAGATACCCAGCTGGGTGGAAAGGATATTAAGGCCGGTGACAAAGTCATTATGTGGTATGTGTCGGGTAATCGGGATGAGCGCTTTATGGAAAACCCAGACGCCTTCATTATTGATCGCCCCGACGTGCGTCGTCACCTTTCTTTCGGATTTGGCATCCACCGCTGCATGGGCAATCGACTGGCAGAGCTGCAGTTACGCATTTTGTGGGAGGAAATCCTGCTGCGCTTTGAACGCGTTGAAGTGGTGGGAGAACCGCAGCGCACGGCGTCATCCTTTGTGCATGGATTCACCGCCATGCCGGTAAAGTTACACCCACTAAAGCGTCAGCCTGCAAACTGAGGCGTTGTTTCACAGATAGTGTGCCGAGGCCACGTTCTGTGAGCCTCGGCATCAATATACCGCTTACAACTGAGGAATTTCTGCCTGATCAATGGGCAACTCACTGCGCCCAATACGTGCCGCGCGCTCATGCAGCGTGGCTTCCGCTTCCTCAACCCGGATCATAATAACAAAGCGCTTCTCACGAATGCCTTGCAGGCAGTAAAGAGCGAGTTCATCCAGATCTTGGAACTCCAAGTCCCAACCCGCTTTTTCAGCGGCAACCTTGAAATCTTGGATGGTTGGCACGGGGTCATACGCTTTCTCTCTCGCCAAGCCTTTAGGACGATTGCGATCAGTGGTCCAGATTCCCGTATCGAGTAACCCGCCTGATGGATAGAATATTGAGGCGGAAAGGTTGGTACCCTCACTTTGAAATTGCGCCTCAAGACACTCGGTAATGCAGGACACTGCTGCCTTACTGGAGGCATACACAGACTGATAGGGCAAGGGCGAGACGCCGCCATCTCCGGAAGAGGTATTGATGACATGCCCGTCTTCACCTGAGGCGATCATACGTGGCACAAAGGCCTGAATACCATGCATAACGCCGTGCACATTAACGCCGTGCACCCATTTCCAATCATTGTTTGTCGTTTCCCACACGTTGGCTGACGGTGCAGCAACCCCTGCATTATTAAACAGCAGGTGGCAGACACCATAAGTATCAAACACCTTGTCAGCCAGCGCGTTAAACGAATCAGCACTCGACACATCCGTGACAACGCCGAGCAACTCACCACTGCCCGCAAACTCAGCCAATACGCGATCAAGCGCCTTCTGCTCGACATCACCTATGACCACTTTAGCGCCCGCAGCCAGTAATTCTTTGACCAGAGAGCGCCCAATACCACTCGCGCCACCTGTGACGACTGCAACCTTTCCAGTAAAATCCTGCATGTAAAAACTCCTTCCGTTGACTGAGTTTCATTTATGCCACAGTTTGCAGTGTGACTCCAGCGCCGACGGATAGTCTAGTAAACCGTTTGCTGCTTTATGTAGAGGGGCAGATAAAGTAGGATAAAATACTCACTCAGCGATCCGGCATTCCCGCAAAGCTGCACCATAGGAAGAAGCGCTTTATCCAGCCATCAGCCATTGCCGCCCGCACTGAACTGACACACCGTCTGCGACAATGCCTCAACATGGAGTGTATTATCGAGGAGGCTGAATCACAGCGTCCGTTTGAATGTGATGCGCTCACCATCTACTCGGATCTTCCGCTGCTAGTAGTGCTGCCAGAGACTGTAGAACAGGTGCAGCAGGTGTTACGTATTTGCCATCTGTTGTGCGTACCGGTCGTTGCAAGAGGCGCAGGGACGGGCCTATCGGCCGGCGCTATGCCGCACCCGGAAGGAATATTGCTCTGTCTCAGCAAACTTGATCGAATCCTAGACATCGATGCTCTCGCGCGCACTGCACGCGTTCAACCCGGCGCGAGCAATCTCTCTATTTCTGAGGCCGCTGGGAAACACCGTCTTTACTACGCTCCAGACCCATCCTCCCAGATAGCCTGCACCATCGGGGGTAATGTGTCTGAGAATTCTGGTGGCGTGCACTGCCTAAAATACGGACTGACGGTACACAACATTCTCTCTCTTAACATACTCACTGTCGAAGGGGAGGAACTCAGCATCGGCAGTATGGGTCTCGATAGCCCGGGCTACGACCTAATGGCACTGCTGACTGGCTCCGAAGGCTTATTAGCGATCATAACGGAAGTCACCGTGCGCCTTTTACCTTTACCCGAACGAGCGCAGGTGGTGATGGCGGGCTTTGACAATGTCAGCACAGCGGGCGATGCAGTCGGCGCAATCATCGCAGCAGGCATCATCCCCGCTGGCTTAGAGATGATGGATCGCCTCGCCGTTCAGGCGGCGGAAGATTTCGCGCACGCCGGTTATCCCAGAGAGGCTGCGGCCATCCTGCTGTGCGAAGTCGATGGCACATCCGAGGAAGTCGCACAGCACACGCAAAAGGTTGCACGTTTGTTCGAGGAACACGGGGCCACCTCGGTCACAATCTCTCGCGATGAGAGCCAGCGCGCGTTACTGTGGAAGGGTCGCAAAGCTGCGTTCCCTGCGATCGGGCGCCTCTCGCCTGATTACTATTGTATGGACGGCACTATTCCACGTAGTCAGCTGTCTTTCGTACTCAATGAGATTTATCGCCTGTCCGAACACTACGCGTTGCCGGTCGCAAATGTTTTTCATGCGGGAGATGGCAATCTACACCCGCTAATCATGTTCGATGCCAGTGACCCGACGGCAATCCGAAGAGCTGAAGAATTCGGAGCAAAAATACTGGAGCTGTCAGTCAGTGTCGGGGGCTGCATTACGGGCGAGCACGGCGTGGGTGTCGAAAAACTGAGCCAGATGGACAGCCAGTTCAGCACCCAAGAATTGCTGCAATTTGAGGACATAAAATACGCCTTCGATCCGGCGCTTAATCTCAACCCGGGCAAAGGCATTCCTATTTTAAAACGCTGTCAGGAATATCGAGCACTCCCAGCTCGGCATCAGCATGACTGAGCAACACTGTTCACTTCAAACTGAGGACCGCAGTGAATATATTATCGCTGCGCTGCAACGGGCACGCGAGGCCAGTAGACCGGTCTACATCAGTGGCGGCGGCAGCAAGCAGCATCTGATAGGTCGCAACTGTGACTATACGGTGCTCGACGTTTCCGGGCACAAAGGCATTGTGGACTATCAGCCTCAGGAGCTGGTTATCACGGCGCGGGCCGGTACTCCACTGGTCGATATTCTTGCGGCCCTTGAAGCCGAGGGTCAAACGCTGTCTTTTGAGCCACCACTATTCGAGGGTATAGCCACTCTGGGCGGAACGCTCGCGTGCAACCTGTCCGGACCTGCCAGACCGTGGGGTGGCTCCATCCGGGATATGGTCCTCGGTGTCCAGTTGATTAACGGCAGGTGCGAGCGGCTCAACTTCGGCGGAAAGATGATTAAGAACGTGGCTGGCTATGACGTGTCACGCCTGCAAGCCGGGGCGCTTGGAACACTCGGTGTTCTGTGCGAAGTAAGCCTGAAAGTCATGCCGCGTGCGGAAAAAACGCTGACCTTGCGCTATGCCATGTCAGCCCAAGAAGCGGTGCGGCATATGAATCAAAGAGCAGGTCAGCCGAAACCCCTGTCTGGTGCTTTTTGGCTAAACGGTCAATTGCATCTACGCTTGTCTGGTGCTGCTAGCGCAGTCGACAGCACCGCTATCCAATGGGGGGGAGAGATTCTAGCCAGTGACAACAGTCTATGGGCACAGTTGCGCGAGATGACACTACCGTTCTTCAACGATGCAGGGGCGCTGTGGCGCTTTTCAGTAAAACCGTCAGCAGATGTCAGGCTCGATTTTGGGTCAACGCTAATCGATTGGTGTGGTGCTCAGCGCTGGGTGCGCGGCGAGCACCCAGACGAGGCGCTGCAACAGGCGGCGATCGAGGCACAGGGCCATATCTCATTATTTCGAGGGGGAGATCGCAGCGCAGAGGTTCGATCACCGCTGAACAGCGTCGAGCAAGGTTTGCAACAGCGTCTCAAAAAATCCTTCGACCCAGACCGCATTCTCAACCCAGGGCGACTTTACAGTTGGCTGTAGGAGCAGGTAGGACATGCATGTAGAACTGCACCCAAAATTTGCAGATACCCACGCCGGCCAAACTGCCAAGGCACTAACCAGCGCCTGCGTGCACTGTGGCTTCTGTCTGGCGACATGCCCCACCTACCTCGACAGTAGAGACGAAAGAGACAGTCCGCGCGGACGCATTTACCTGATAAAAAATCTGCTAGAAACAGGTGAGGCCGGCAGTCAGACCCAGTTACACCTGGATCGTTGTCTCACCTGCCGCAGCTGCGAAACCACCTGCCCGTCGGACATGCAATATGGAGAGCTCGTCGATATAGGGCGCGGTCTGATGGAACAGGCAGCGCCGAGACCTCTAGCATCCAAAATACAGCGCAGGCTTTTACGGCTCACTCTCTCGCGTCCACAATTACTGACGTGGAGCTTAGTCGTTGCTCAATTCCTGCGGCCGCTGCTGCCCGCTCGTTTACGACAGGCAGTGCCTTTACGCCAGGTTCAAAAAGCACTGCCAGCGGGCCAACGCGCTCGCAAGATGCTGGTACTCGAGGGCTGCGTTCAAAGGGCAGCAACGCCCAACACCAATGTCGCTGCGCGTCGGGTATTAGACAGGCTGGGCATCTCGCTCATTGTCGCACCAAAGGCAGGATGCTGCGGTGCCGTCAACTATCATCTGGCGGCACACGCAGACGGACTAAACAACATGCGCCGCAATATCGACGCGTGGTGGCCCCATCTGCACGATGGCGCGGAAGCCATTATCAGCAGCGCCTCAGGCTGTGGCGCCATGCTGGTGGACTATGGCCGTCTCCTGGCTGATGACCCTCACTACGCAGACAAAGCGAAGCGCGTTTCACAGCTCAGTCGTGATATCGGGGAAATACTAATGGACGAGGACCTCACTAAGCTGACAGTCGACACACAAGTGGGAAAAGTCGCGATTCACAGCCCCTGTACTCTGCAACACGCCCTGGAGCAACCCGACTTGATCCGCACGCTGCTAGGGAGGGCGGGGTTTGACATTGCCACCACCACAGAAAAACTGCTGTGCTGTGGTTCGGCTGGCACCTACTCTATTCTGCAGTCCACAATCAGTGAAAAACTGCGGGAAAAGGCTCTGCATGCACTCGCCCATGATCAACCTGCTGTTATTGCCACAGCCAATGTCGGATGCCAGCTCCACCTACAGGCGGCAGCCGGAGTACCGGTCATGCACTGGATAGAATTGCTGGACACCTAGCGCGCCTCTACCAAGGGCCGAAATCGCAGAACTGGTATTTCCCGAGGCAGGCGCAAGCCTACACTTTTTTGACGAACTGTGACTTCAGCTTCATCGCCCCGATGCCATCGATCTTGCAATCGATATCATGATCACCGGCTACCAAGCGAATGTTTTTTACCCGAGTGCCCACTTTTACCACGGCAGAGGAACCTTTCACCTTCAAGTCCTTAATGACGGAAACCGTATCACCCTCTTCCAGTACATTGCCATTCGCGTCCGTCACGGGAGCCACATTATCGACAGTGTTGGTTACTTCCCTTTCGGACCATTCATGTGCGCACTCAGGACAGACGTATAAGCGCCTGTCTTCATAGGTATAGGCAGATTTACAAAGCGGGCAGTGTGGCAAGCTATTCAACGTTGATCCCCTTCAAGAGTCAGTATTTCAAAAATGCGGTATATGGATGGGGCTGTTCAGAACAAAATAATCGTCGACTTATAAGCCCGGTTTTGGTTTTATTGAAGGCGTGCATTTGTGGTGCCCATCGCTATATTGCGTCGCCGTTTGACGCGCTTATAGGCACAACATAGCGTCACACCAATAGGCCGCCGAGCTAGCAAACCAGACAGCCAAGTTTCGCGTCCCTCGAGTGCAAAGTCGGTATCGGAGCATAGTATATGAGAAGACAAAAACGTGATATGAATTCGAGGGCATTTGATCGAGGCTATCAAGCCGGCGTTGGCGGACGCAGTCTCGATTTTTGTCCGCATGTAGAAGAAGGACAGCGGCAAAACTGGGTGACGGGGTGGCGAGAAGGCCGCAGCGATCAATGGGATGGGCTAACAGGTGTGTCTGGGGTTCACAAAATACGCACAATCTGACGTGTTCACGCACTTTCATTAGCCGCCTTGGTCGCCGCTTACGCAAAAGCTTGAGATAGCCGACTGGCGCGCAGACTCTCACAAAGAATACTCGTTTGCGGCGCGGGGCGCTGTCTAACGAGTGCCTAATTGTTGCCGGTAAATGGGCAATTTGTGTCCAATCACTCCTCGCACGTTTATTACATTCTGCAAATGATGAGGCTCCTCGTGGAACTTTTCATCTTTGGATCAGTCACAGAAATTATATTATGTAGCACCACAAAAACATGAACAGTGGACTGGCCAGCATCTTCAGCTACAATGCTGGCGCGGAAAGACAACGCTTCGACAGCGTTCGAGGCCAATAACCGCAGAATTATTTTTTAACACACCACACAGGAGCAATCGTGGCGAACGCAGACATAAGAGCACTCGAGGACTGGCTTAGTGGGCAAATTATCGGCCAAAGTCACCTGGTTCAACGGCTGGTTATTGCCCTCCTTGCAGACGGACACCTATTGGTCGAAGGCGCGCCGGGGCTTGCCAAGACCAGAGCCATTAAATCGCTGGCAGAGGGCCTAGAGGGCAGCTTCCATCGCATCCAGTTTACGCCAGACCTATTGCCAGGCGATGTCACCGGGACGGAAATCTATCGGCCTCAGGAGGCCAGCTTCCACTTTCAGAAGGGCCCCATTTTTCATAACTTGGTGCTGGCGGATGAGGTCAACCGCGCGCCTGCCAAGGTTCAGTCTGCACTGCTGGAGGCCATGGCAGAGCGCCAGGTAAGTGTCGGCAGCACGACGTACACATTGCCCGACCTGTTTTTGGTCATGGCGACCCAGAATCCGATCGAACAGGAAGGCACCTACCCACTGCCCGAGGCACAGCTGGACCGGTTCCTGATGCATGTCAGTGTGGGATACCCCGATACCGCCGCTGAGACGGAGATTCTTAGACTCACACGCGCCGAAGCAACCAGCGGTACCGACAGTCCACCCATACCGTTAACTCAGGAGAGCATCTTCGCTGCGCGTCAGGAAATACTGGCACTGCATATGTCTGACACCGTAGAGCAGTACATGGTGCAGCTGGTAATGGCCACACGCACACCCGCCCGTTACAGCGAAGAGCTGGCGGGCTGGATTGAATACGGTGGTAGTCCTCGCGCAACCATCGCTATCGATCGCTGTGCCCGAGCACATGCCTGGCTCAAGGGCCGAGATTTTGTCAGCCCCGACGATATTCAGGCTGTCACGGCAGATGTGCTGCGCCACAGACTCATACTGACTTTCGAAGCAGAGGCCAACGGTGTCACGCCGGACAAAGTCATAGAGGAGCTATTGTCCATCGTTCCAGTGGGCTGAGATCAAGCATGCACCTGGCCGATATTAACGCTCCCGCTCGCGGCGCCTATGTGGAACTGAACGAGCTCATTGCCCTGCGGTTTCCCTCGAAGCAACTCAAGCTTGGACGCAAAAAACGCGCTCTGAGCAATCTCGCCGGGCCCAACAAAACCAATTTTCGCGGGCGTGGCATCGATTTTGAAGAAGTGCGACGCTACCAACCTGGCGATGACATTCGAACCATTGACTGGCGCGTCACCGCCCGGACCGGCAGCGCGCACACAAAATTATTTCGCGAGGAACGAGAGCGGCCCGTTTTAGTCGTGGTGGACCAGCGTAGCAGTATGTTCTTCGGCTCAAGCCATTGCTTCAAGTCAGTTTTAGCGGGACAACTTGCCAGTCTGCTGGCTTGGAGCGCTCTCAATGAAGGTGATCGCGTGGGAGGGCTAGTGTTCAACGATAGCGGACACCAGGAAATTCGTCCCCGCCGCAGTCGAAAAACGGTGCTCACACTGCTGTCACAGATCGCCCACTACAATCAGGCTCTACCCCAGCATTCTCCTGAAGAGCACGACAGTTTTGCGCGCATGCTCTCTAACTTGCGACGAATTGCCCGTCCCGGTACCAGCCTGTTTCTGATTAGTGATTTTCGCGGTGCCTCGCATGAACGCGCCAGAGAGCATTTGTTTGAACTCGCCAAACACACGGAACTGACCACAATCGCCTGCTCTGACCCGCTGGAAACTGAACTCCCAAAGGCAGGCACCTACGCGGTCACTAACGGTAGCGAACGCAGCGAGCTGCGCACTGATGACCGTCGCCTGCGCTTAGCCTATAGCGACCGACTGCAGCAGCAACGTGACCTGCTCAGCAGTGATCTGCTGGGCTTGGGCGTACCCTTGCTGCAGGCGTCCACCGATCAAGCACCGTTTAGCTTGTTGCAGCAATACTACGGCGGCACGCGCCGATGAACCCACAGGACCCCTTAGCTGATTTGCACCCACTGCGGCAGCCAGAGCTGATCGGATGGTGGCCTCCTGCGCTCGGCTGGTGGCTGTTACTCCTGGCAGTGATACTGTGTGTGGCGAGTCTGGTCTATGTGTTGCTCTCGCGCTATAGGCGAAACGCTTATAGGCGTCGCGCTCTTATTCAGCTGCAGCGTCTGCACACGGACTACCATGCAAAAAGAGAACCCGGTCAGTATCTAAGTGAACTCAATACGCTACTCAAAAGCGTTGCCTTGGTGGCTTATCCTCGCGCCGACATAGCAGCCTCGCACGGCGAGGACTGGCGCACATTTCTCAACACCAGTCTGCCCCATGAGCAACACTTTGAATCGATGTTCAGCGACGCGTTGTATCAAAAGACCTGCCCTGAGATAGACGTGGAACAGCTGCACAAGTCGGCACAGCACTGGATCAAGCGTCACAAGGCGGCACTATGATTGAATGGACCTGGCCTTGGCTATTTCTATTAGCACCCCTGCCCTGGCTGGTGGGAAAACTAGCGCCGACCGCGACCAGTCAGCAGCCGGCATTGCGCGCACCCTTTTACCAGGAATGGCGACAAATCAGTGAAGCGCAGGGCAGTCGCACAGGGCGCGGAGGCCTCATACCCTTGATGCTACTGTGGCTAGTGTGGCTGTTATTACTCACAGCTGCAGCACGACCCCTGTGGATTGGAGAAGCCATTGAACTTCCTAACAGTGGGCGTGATCTGATGATGGCGGTTGATATATCCGGGTCGATGCAAATCGAGGATATGCAGGTGGGGCAATCCCTCGTACCCCGTATGGAAGCGGTCAGGCAATTGGGTGCAGACTTCATAGGCCAAAGGGCCGGCGACCGCCTAGGTCTTATCCTGTTCGGCACTAACGCCTACGTGCAGTCTCCACTGACCTTTGATACAGCCACCGTCAAACGCTTTCTGTTGGAGGCACAAATCGGATTTGCTGGGAAGGAGACAGCCATTGGCGACGCTATTGGCCTAGCCGTCAAGCGACTTAAGGACCAACCTGCAGAGAGTCGCGTGTTAATCCTTCTCACCGATGGCCAAGACACTGCGAGCTCAGTAAAACCCCTGGACGCAGCAAAACTCGCGGCCAGCCTTGGCATTCGGATTTATACCATTGGCATTGGGGCAGATGCGATGAACTTACCGGGTTTATTCGGTTCTAGTTTCGGCAGTCGTCAGGTCAATCCGTCAGCGGAGCTGGACGAGGCTGGACTGCAGGAAATCGCCCGCCTAACCGGAGGCCAGTATTTTAGGGCTCGCAACCCACAGGAACTCGCCACGATCTACCAACTGCTGGACCAATTGGAGCCCCAAGAACAGTCAACTGCGACCTACCGCCCGAGACAGTCTCTAGGCTACGTACCACTGCTTGCGGCGCTATTGCTAAGTTTTCTGTTAGCGCTGCGACACGGCTGGCATTCCATCAGTTGGCGTGGCACTGCTAAGCGGCACAATCCGCAAAAGGAGCCCTGATGAGCATGCACCTGATGCGGCCCGAGTGGCTCTGGACACTGGTACCCGCTCTTATCCTGATTGTACTGCTCTGGCGGCAAAGGGGGCGCACAGGTAGCTGGGATACAGTGATTGCACCTGACCTCTTGCGCCATCTGGTGGGAGACAGCGCGAGCGCTCGCGGCCGTAACTTACTTCCGCTCGTACTGTTGGGCTGGCTCATTGCTGCAGTGGCGGCCAGTGGTCCCAGCTGGCAAAAAATTCCTCAGCCCATTCACCAAAAACAGGACGCACTCGTCGTGCTACTGGATTTGAGCGCTTCAATGAAATCGGCAGACCTCGCCCCTTCACGTGTCGATCGCGCGCGACAAAAGGTACTCGATCTATTACAGCAGCGTCGTGAAGGACAAACGGGGCTAATTGCCTATGCAGGTGATGCCCATATCGTTACGCCCCTCACTGACGACACACTGACCGTCGCCAACCTGCTTCCGGCACTTCACCCCGACATGATGCCCCTACCCGGGAGTGATCCGGTAAGCGCACTGATACAAGCGTTGGAGCTGTTGCGCTCTGCTGGCATTCGACGCGGCACAATACTCTTGTTGACCGATGGGATCTCCAACAGGGACAGTGATGCTATTGAAAAGGTCATGGCAGAGAGTCCGTCACAGTTGAATATTATCGGCGTTGGCACTGCCACGGGTGCGCCTATTCCACTGTCCGAGGGTGGTTTTCTTAAAGACGATACGGGCGCCATTGTCATGCCGCGACTCGACGAGACAGCCTTGCGTAAACTCGCCGGCGAAACTGGAGGCCGCTATAGACGTCTGCAGATAGACGACACTGACCTTGAATTTCTACAAACAGAAAACCTACTGAATGAATCTGAAGAGACCCTGGCATTGGATAGGACCGCCGATGCATGGGAGGACCAGGGCTACTTCTTTGTACTGGCGCTATTGCCGCTCGCGTTGGGGCTGTTTCGACGTGGCTGGATTTTGACACTACTGCCGGTACTCTTCCTGATGCAACCAGAGCCGGCCAGCGCTGGGGTCTGGGATGATCTGTGGCTGACACCCGATCAACAGGGGCAGCAAGCCTTACAACGCGGTGACGACCAGACTGCTGCCACGCTGTTTAAGAATCCTGAATGGGCAGGTACAGCTGCCTATCGTGGCGAAGACTATGAATCTGCGGTCACACACTTCAGTGATCTCAACAACGCCAATAGCGCGTACAACCGCGGCAACGCCCTTGCGCAGGCTGGACAACTCGACGAGGCAATTGCAGCGTACGAAGAGTCACTCGTGCTTCAGCCCGATCGCACTGACGCGCAGGAAAATCTCGCGCTACTGAAGAAGCTTAAAGAGCAACAAGAGGAACAGGAGCAACAGGAGCAACAAGACCAAGACCAGGATCAAGATCAGGACCAGGACCAGGATCAGGATCAAGACCAAAAGCAGGATCAGCAGGATCAAGAAGAGCAGCAAGATCAGCAGGATCAGCAGGATCAAGAAGATCAACAAGATCAGCAAGATCAGCAAGATCAGGATGACAGTAAGTCTGAGGATGAAGCGGATCCAGAGGAGGCAGAACCACAGGAGGGCGCGCCAGAGGAACCAGAAGAGCCTCAGGAAGTGCCACCCGTGAATACCGCCGAGGCCGGTGACGAGGAGCGTGATCAAGCGATGGAGCAGTGGCTGCGACGGATACCCGACGACCCTTCAGGATTACTGCAGAGAAAATTTCTTTATGAAAGTCGTCAACGACAAGAACAGGGCCTTGGGAGGGATGATGAAACCTATTAGCAATACACTGGCAGGTCTGGTCATATTGATCATGACACTTGGCGGCTCTGCCGCCATGGGAGCCATAACCGCCAGTTTGGATCGCGATAGGGTTGCACTTGGTGACACCTTGCGACTCACCATTATTGCCACAGAGAATGAAAAACTGAAGGATGCGGATTTGAGCAATCTGACCGAGAATTTCGAAATCATCGGACGCTCAACGAACAGCAGCACCAGCATCGTCAATGGCCGCATGTCTCAAACCCGAAAAGTCATCATCGATCTCATGCCGAGACGTGTAGGCAACTTAGACGTACCTTCGATTCGAGCAGGAAAAAATAGCACGCAAAGTATGCGGATTCAGGTCAGCCCTGCGTCCGCGATTCCGGCTGGCGAACAAACGGTTGTGTTCGACGTAGAAGTCAACCAAGACAGCGTTTATGTGCAAGGTCAGGTTATTCTAACCTTGCGCGTTCAACAGTCCATCGGCCTCGATGGGCGCAGTATTTCTGAACTAAAACTGGACAACGCCTTTGTAAAACCACTGGAGCAACATTCTTTCCAACGTAACATCGATGGGCGACCATGGCGGGTAGATGAAGTGCGCTACGCGATTTTTCCTGAGCAAAGTGGGACTCTGGAGATTCCTGCGCAAGTGTTTTCCGGACGCATCAGCCGCGGTCGGCAGAGCGTGTTCGATCTTGGCGGCAGTGGGCAACTTCTTCGCCGCAACAGCAAACCGCTGTCCATTAACGTACTCCCTAAGCCTAGCAGTTTTACCGCAGACACTTGGCTACCCGCTCAGAATCTGACGCTGCAGGAAAACTGGTCCACTGAGCCAAATGAACTGCGGGTCGGCGAATCCACCACTCGCACTATCCAGATTCTTGGTGAGGGCTTGCAGGGTGCCCAATTACCACCCATCCTATTTACCCCCATCGACGGACTTAAGTACTACCCCGATCAACCCCAAATCAGCGAGCAAGAAGTGGCTGATGGTCTGGTGGGTATCAGACAGGACAGCGCCGCAGTGGTGCCCGTTCGATCCGGATCCTATCTGATTCCAGAGATCCGCATTCCCTGGTGGAACACACAGACCGAACAGCTGGAATATGCGGTGTTGCCCGAACGTGAAATTAACGTGGCAGCGGCTGAAATCACTAACCTCACAACAGAGCCCGCGCTGCCCGCTGCTCCCATTGATATTGCTGCCACACCACTGGCTACTCCCCTGCCGTCTTGGTTAGAACGATCGGTCTGGAAACTCGTCAGCGCAGTCAGCCTGCTAGGCTGGGCCCTCACCCTGGCATACCTCTGGCGAGTCCGCCGTTCAAAAACGCCTAACAAGCCGAGCGCGCCGGACACTTCCGTGGAGAAACAGATTTTTAAGCAGCTGCTCGCAGCCTGCCGCGATAACAATGCGGCTCAAACACGAGGCGCAATCGTTACGTGGACAGGAACTCTCTACCCAAAGGCCGCAGCTGTGTCTCTTGAGGAGGTCGCAAGGCAATTCACAGATGAAGAGCTTACGAGAGAGATCAACACGCTAAATACTTGTCTCTATAGCGCGAATCAGAATAACTGGAGTGGCACTGGTCTTGCTGACTGCTTACGCAGATTACGCCGAGCGAGTGGGAATGGCAATATTGGAGTAACAGAGCAGATAAGGCTCTATCCAAAGGAGATCTAACTAGGGATTAATCAAAAAAGATAAGCGGTGGCTAGGCCACCGCTAAATTTGTTGCCAGATGCGAGCGTTAAAGAGGCTTAACGTTATTAGCGCAAGGACCCTTCTGGCCTTGACCAACTTCAAACTCAACTTCTTGGCCATCATTCAGAGTCGCGTAACCGCCGCCAGTCTTTATCTCTGAGTGGTGAACGAAAAGGTCCTTACCGCCGTCTTCTGGAGTAATAAAACCGAAACCTTTATCTGCATTGAACCACTTAACAGTACCTTTACTCATATTACATACTCAAAATTGTTGGTGAATGATTGTAATTCCCCACCTCGCATTCACCGGTACGAAGTGGGAATTCTTTTAAATTGAGACCTTATGTGTTGCTGTCTGTAGCAGGCTGGGGGTCTATATTTGCGGGTATAGTACCATCATGCTCCTCAGAATACCCTTCTTCGGCCTTTTTCAAGCGCTTTTCTTCTTTTTTCTTCTTTTTTGCGAGCTCTTTCTGCCGTTTTTCGAACGCGTAGTTAGGTTTAGCCATCGAGATTCTCTTCTATAAATGTCAACGATACGGTCATATTCGTGTCATCCGTTGCACTTTTGGGGCTTTATCACGCCCGCCAAACACCACAAATTCATGTTTTCATTAGCTCGAGCGGCAGACCCCCTGCGGCTCACAGCGGTAATTTAACATATCTGAGGCATAATTACTTGGTGCCAAAAAGCCCTTATCACCGCGCTGTCGCGCGAGGCATCGGCTTACTTCAGTGATTTGCTAACAATCTCAAACACATCTGGGGAGAGCGCTGGCTCTGCAGCCAGCCGTTCCAGCTCCGCGCGCATCAATTTTCCTCTACCGGTATATCGACGCCACTTCGTCAGAGGCGTTAATAATCGAGAGGCCAGCTGCGGATTAAGCCGATTCAGCTTAAGCACAACATCACTGAGGAAGCGATAACCGGAGCCATCAAGACGATGAAAATTGATCGGATTCTGGTTCACGAAAGCGCCCACCAGGGCACGCACCTTGTTAGGATTGCCAAAATCAAAGTCGGCATGAGACATCAGCGACTGCACCCGTGAAAGCCCTTCGCTATCTGGGATAGCCGCCTGTAATTGCAACCACTGATTGACCACTAGAGCTTCATGCCGCCACGTCTGATGGAAGTTTTCCAGCGTATTATCGCGTAGCTTTTGATCAGCATAAAAAGCAACTTCTTTTAGCGCGGCCTGCCGGTCAGTCATATTACTCGCCTCTTGATACTGCGCGGAAGCCAAGGCGAGGTTATCCAGACTTGCGCTGACCAGATACGCCAAGCACATATTGCGCAAACTGCGATCGGCGACTTGAGTTGCCTCAGGCGCGTAGGGGTGCGTACTTTCTAAACCTTGGTAGCGCGCCAAAAAGAGTGGCTCGAGGGCCTTACCCAACGCACTGCGCACCCAATCTCGGGCCTGGTGAATAGAATCAACGTTGGCACCGCCAGTCTGACTGGCCTGCTCCGCCAAGTAGTCTTCCCCAGGCAGGCGCAACATCTCTGCTACCATTGCAGGGTCAAGTGAATCGTCGCGCATCAGATCGCCGCAGGCCTCTACGAGCAGCGGATCGAGCATCACCGGCATGCCTGACAAGAATTGCTGTTCGACCTCAAAAATAATCCGAGTCACCAGCGTCTGGGCACTGTCCCAACGTACAAATCCGTCGCCATCCCGGCGCATCAAGGCACAAAGATCTTGCGAGCTATAGTCATACCGTAAACGAACAGGCGCAGAAAACCCGCGCAGTAATGACGGCACAGGGCGCTCTGTTACTCCCTCAAATACGAACGACTGTTTCGGCTGGTCTATGGTCAACACTACGTGCGTATTATCACTTGTTTCCAAATCTGCAGGAGCACCGCGTTGACGCAAGGGCAAATTACCTGCCTCACCCAGCAAGCCCATGGCTAGGGGGATAACAAAAGGCAATTTCTCTGATTGTCCCGGGGTCGCGGGGCAGGATTGCTCCACATGCAGCGTGTAGCACTGCGCCGTTTCGTCATACTCGTCCTGCACGGTGAGCTGCGGTGTTCCCGCCTGCGAATACCAATTGCGAAACTGCTGCAAATTCACACCACTGGCATCCTCCATCGCCAACACGAAGTCTTCGCAGGTCACCGCTTGACCATCGTGACGATCGAAGTACAGGTCCGATCCCTGACGAAAGTGTTCTGCACCCAGTAACGTGTGAATCATCCGAACAACTTCGGACCCTTTTTCATAAACCGTGGCCGTATAAAAGTTATTGATCTCAATAAACGATTCTGGTCGCACCGGATGCGACATTGGCCCTGCGTCCTCAGCAAACTGGACAGAGCGCAGCAGCGTGACATCCTCTATCCGTTTTACTGTAGAGGAACCCATGTCAGCAGAAAATTGTGAATCACGAAAAACAGTAAAACCCTCTTTGAGACTGAGTTGGAACCAGTCCCGACAGGTAACCCGATTACCGCTCCAATTGTGAAAATACTCATGCGCAACAATCGACTGGACGCGCTGAAAACCGAGATCCGTGGTGATCTGAGGACTGCACAACACGCACGAAGTATTAAAAATATTCAGACTTTTATTTTCCATTGCGCCCATGTTGAAGTCATCGACGGCAACAATATTAAAGATATCCAGATCATACTCTCGACCGTAAATATCCTCGTCCCAGCGCATAGCCTGTTGCAGCGAGAGCATGGCATGCCCACACTTATCAACATCCTTTTTCTCTACATAAATCCGCAGTGTAACCACGCGATCACTCATTGTAATGAAGTGGTCTTCTATGTATTCCAGATTGCCAGCGACCAGTGCAAACAGATAGGCGGGTTTGGGAAAAGGGTCATGCCACACGGTACTATGACGTCCCTCGGCAAGCTGTTGCGTTTCAATAAGATTGCCGTTGCTGAGCAACACCGGATAGCGTTCATACTCCCCTTCAACGGTTACAGTAAAGACTGACATAACGTCGGGTCGATCAATGTAATAAGTAATCCGTCGAAAACCTTCTGCCTCGCACTGGGTGCAAAACAAGCTTCGAGACTTGTATAGCCCTGACAGCGACGTATTCTCCTGCGGCAAAATACGCGTTTCACAAGCCACTACACACTGCTCGGGGACCGCATGAATAACCAGTGATTCTGCACTAACGATGTACTCATGTTCCCCTAATTCTCTGCCGTCCACAGACACCGACAGCAGCTCCATCTCCTCACCATTCAAAGACAGAGACGTATTTTGTGCCAGTGCGTTAATGCGCACCAGGTGAATGCGCGAGGCAACAATGACCTGGTCCTCGTGCAGTTGAAAATGCAACTCAGTTCGGTTGATCAGGTACGCGGACGGCTGATAGTCCTTAAGATAGACTGCCCCTGGTTTAATGTCGGTCATAGCTTTACTCTGTAGTCGACAACGAAATATGGTAGCCACCATATTTACGCATATTGATAACTCCACTGTCGAATATCAAATACTGCCCTTTAATCCCCGTCAACGTGCCACCAACAGAGGGCGTCTTGTCTAGGTTGAATGAAGAGACCTTCGTGGGATACTCGAGCACGGGGTACTTAATGTGGGTTTCCGGCTCAGAGGCTAGCTCAACAATCGCTTGTGTTCCAAATTCCTGTCCCAACGCATCAAGGCCAACAGCACAGTCTCGCATCAGGCGCTGCCGCGCCTGCTCAAGATCACAGGGCTCAGCATCACCTTTAAGCATCGCCTGCCAATGGGTCTTATCCGCAATATGACTTTTGAACAGGATCTCCACTAACCCAGAATACAAGCGAGTGGCGACACGAAAAATAGGCTTTGCCTGAGTCGCCCCCTGATCCATCCAACGCGTGGGAACCTGAGACCCACGCGTAATGCCCACTTTGATACCCGATGTATTGGCAAGATATACAACGTGATCAACCATACAATGCTCTTCTCCCCACTGGGGTTCACGGCATGTTCCCGCACCATAGTGACACTTTTCAGGGCTGACGATGCAAATGTCACATTGCGCTAGGCGTCTGAAGCAGGGATAGCAATAGCCTTGATTAAAACTTTTATTGATCTTGCGGTCACAGTGGACGCAGTGAATCTGACCCTCGAAATCTAGCTGTAACTGTCGGCCGAGGTAGTCATTCAGTGGTATTTCATGCTCACCGATCAGCATTGTGTATCGCACGGTGGCTTCCAACTGTGTTTTCATCTTGCGCACAGCGCCTGTCGCTAGAACATCCGGCAAGTCAAACTCCTACTCTTTCCAATTCAGAGGCGTTTCTAGTGGCGTATCATCACTATCACCGACCTTTTCTTTTTTCTTGATATATCCGACGCGATCTTGCTCTGACAGATGACTCTCACCCCAAGCGATAATAGCCTGCATAGCATTTTCGCGCTGCGGCGGCGTCACCGTTTTGCCGTCGGGCCACTTACCCAACTCCACCGCGCGGACAAGGCTGTGGTAAGTTTCCGGTGACATCGTTGCAATGATCTGAAGGTAATCCATTTAGATTTTCACACTAACTGCGTCGACACAGATTATACCTTCGGGGCTGCGGTCTTGTCGCTATCAAGCCTCGAAAACCCGGCAAACACGGCGCCTACAATACCGCCACAAATAAGCCCGCCAACATGCGCTGCATTGGCAATCGCGCCGAAACCTAATACTTCTACCATGCCCGACATACAGACCACCAACCAACCCACCATGAAGATCATGATGCTTCTAGACGGCTGTATGAGCCAAGCAGGCTGCACCTGCGGCGCTATCCAGGAAAAACCTAACAGTCCATAGACCACGCCTGACATGCCGCCAAACAGACCCCCACCTCCAAATGCAAACTGGCTAGTGTTAGATACCACTGCGATGACTAAAAAGAGCATGAACATATTGAGGTGCCCCATTACCTGCTCTATTCGTCGCCCCAAATCCCATAACCACAAGCAATTAAAAACAATATGCAACCAACCGAAATGCAAAAAGGCCGGCGTCATCAGCCGCCAGTATTGGCCATCAACGGCCTGCAACAGGGTCTGATTATCGCTGATCTGAGAGGAAGAAAAAGTCAAACTTGTCAGCCAATTCATTGGCGCGTACAAATAAATCAAGAAACCGCCAATACTCAACAGAATGAGTACGAACGTCACAGGGGCGCTACGCAATGCAGCGCTCATAGGTATCGCGGTGTCTTGAGTTGCGTGCCGAGTAAGCTCTATGCGCACGTCTCCAGTGCGCCATGCTTGATAGAGGTCCTTCACCTGCTGGGCTTGATCCTGCCGGCCAACCAACACGACTTGGCGCCCACCCTCCTCAAAAATCCGGTGCATAACACCGTGTTGATGCAACAGCCCACTGAGCGGCAGCAGGTCTTCGTCGAGAGCGACACTGAGAGCTTGGTAAGTATCCTGCATCAATTGACCAGCGCATTGCTCCAGCGGAGCTTGTCCCTGCAACTGGCATAGAAGCTGTGGCCCATGGGGTGCAACAGCGTGAGACGATAAGGATTCTTGCGGATGTGCACTGAATCCCCAGGTCGCGCCTTGATCTTGACCTGCCCATCGCAAGTCACCGCTGGGTGAATACGATTGCGCGCCAGTATATCTAACCGGATCTCACTGTTACCGTCGACCACGATAGGCCGACTGCTGAGCGCATGAGGGAACATCGGCACCAATACGATAGCATCCAGCGCAGGATGCATAATGGGACCACCCCCAGACAAAGAGTAAGCCGTAGAGCCTGTTGGCGTTGAGACGATGAGCCCATCTGCACGTTGACGGTAAACAAAGGTATTGTCGATGAACAGTTCGAATTCAATCATTTGAGCCGACGTGCCAGAATTAACAACAACGTCGTTGAGCGCATCTCCACGGCCCACCAGCGCCTCATCTCTGTGAACTTCTGTCTCCAACAAAAAGCGACTTTCTCGCTCGAAATGGCCATCCAGAACCTCAGGGATCTTCTCGACAATATCATCCGGTGTAATATCGGTGAGAAAGCCGAGGCGACCGCGATTGACGCCGATCACGGGGGTTTCATATTTCGATAGCGTACGGGCAGCACTCAGTAGGCTGCCGTCGCCCCCTACCACAATAACCAAATCGGCCTGCTCACCGATAGCCTCTAGGGAGGCGAGACGACATTGGTGACCAGCCACCACGTGGCCTAGGCTATCCTCTAGCAGCACCTCAAGACTGCGCGCCTCCAGCAGCTCGAGCAACATACGGAGCACGCCAGTCAAACCTCGTTGTTGACTGCGGCCTACCAAACCAATTTTTTTAAATGTTCCCTGCATTGAGCCTGCTACCATGGCTAAAAGTACTGCTATTATAACCATGAATGAACCGTGTAGTGCAGTGAACATCCGTTATCCTTACAAAACACAAGAAGTGCGCGATCTGGCTTGGGCCTGCTTCTCCCCTCCCCTGCTAAACCTTGAGCAGACTGGCGTTAGCGCGCCTGGAATAGGCACCTGCGTTTTGCCCTTAACAGAGCCCAGACAAGCCTGGCTGGCGCAATTGGACCAGAACGCTGCACCCCTGATCACACACCTGGCGCAGCAACCTACGCATCGTCTTGGGATCTATTTCGAACAGCTGTGGCACTTTTTCCTGCAGCAGGACCCTGAAGTCGAACTGGTAGCACATAATCTACCCATACGGCACCAGGGTAGAACTGTCGGTGAATTCGATTGCCTATATTACTGCCATCGCCGGAAATGCCACGTTCATCTTGAGTTGGCAGTCAAATACTTCCTCCGCTTACCACGGACCAAGGTCAGCGATATTCCGAGTGCATTATCGGATTGGGTTGGACCCGACAATCGTGACCGGCTGGACCTAAAGCTGGAGCAACTGCTAAAGCGCCAAATTCTGTTGGGCGACCATTGCGCGGCTCAGCACACACTGCGTGATCTAAACATCCTCAATCTAACAAAAGAAATCGCCTTGAAAGGGTATTTATTCCAAGCGCCTGCGCCTGCGACAGCCGCAAATGCCGCCGGACCCCGCGGTTATAACGCTGATTGCAGGCTCAATCCGTGGGTACCCATCGATCAGGTACACAGGCATTGCAACGGGCTTGATGCGATGACTTACATGATACTGCCTAAAATGAAATGGCTTAGCCCGGCATGCTGCGGACACACCGCGGACACCATGGCAAAAGAGGCACTCCAAGCGCACTCAGCGGAACATTTCAGCCGAGATTCTTACCCCTTAATGATCGCCGCACTCGACGAAGCCGGCAACGAATCAAGCCGCTTTTTCCTGACTCCTAGTACCTGGCCAGAGATCAACAACTGACCAAACACAAAGACTCAGTGCGGTTTTGCCGCGTCTAGACCGAAACGCGCAGCTAGTGAATGTCAGTGATATAGTAGACGGTAACACCGTGTGACTACTGGAAATGGAAGTATGGCAAACCACTCTGACCTAAAATGGCCGTTCCGCTGGGATCTTCTGCTGCGCTACCGCTTTATCGAAACTATCGCCTTGTGGGAGGGACGCCTGACCACCCGTCACCTGTGTGACACCTTCGGCATTGGTCGACAACAAGCCAGTAAGGACATCAACAATTACATCCGCGAAGTCGGCCCTGGCAACCTGGAGTATGACAAGTTCCTCAAGGGCTACAAACCGACACCCGAGTTCAAGCCACAGGTCACCGAGGGACTGGCCGATGAATATCTGCACCTGATGGCGCGCAACAATGAACTGATGAATGTGTTCGAATCACTGTCACTCAATGTGGCCAACGTCGAGGTGCTGTCACTGCCGGTGCGTGACGTCAAACCTGAGGTACTTCGTCCCATTATGCAGGCTGCCAGACAGCAAAAGAGACTGGATGTAGACTACGTTTCCTTGAATCATCCAGACAGAGAGGGGCGGATCATTGTGCCACATACCCTTGTTTATAGCGGCCTACGCTGGCATGTGCGCGCCTGGTGTGAAAAGAACACCGAGTACCGCGACTTCGTCCTCAGTCGATTTCGAGGTATCCCGGACATTATGGATGAGTCGGAGCATGGCGCTGAAGACGATATCGAGTGGAATACTCACATCACCGTCCGTATCGTACCCGACCCTAGACTCCGTCCAGAACAGCAGGAAGTTGTAGAGATGGATTATGGCATGGAAAACGGCGTGCTGGAGGTTTCTACCCGTGCGCGGCTCGTGCCTTACGTCCTGCATCTTTTGCATATCCAACCTAATGAATTGGCTGAGGATTCAACCGCTCAGCAGATCGTGGTGGAAAATCGCACTGAATTGAAACCCTGGCTATTTGGGTAGATTACGACGAGGAGTAGGCGCTGCCGCGGGACACTTTGCCTGCACAATCTATTTACCTGAGCGTGAAAACCGTCGCCGCCGCGACTGCTGCCCAGAGCAACTCCTCAATATAACTACCAACAATAAGCAGGCCCACGGTGACGGCCCCGATAGCGATCAAACGGTCTGCCCACGGGCTGATGGACTCCTGGTCACTAGCCCCTTCCCTGCGCTGCAGTACCTTGCGCGTAATACCATATTCAATTCGCTTTGCTGCTGTCGATACAATCGTCATAGTCCCACTCCCTTCGCTGTTGGCGATGTGTGACACCATGATCCCAGTCGTTTCTCCCACACACCACCTGTCCACTTTTCAATCCGATTGAAAAGGCGACACGTGGGCAAGCGGCACACTGCAGCGAATGAAGAGACACCGTCGCGTTGACACTGAGTCTTTAAGAAAATACGAGTGTTGAAGAAAATGGTTAGCGCTAGCGAATCAGGCATTTAGCCTTGGCGCTGTTACCAGTAACCTTGGGCAAGAACTATTCACAGGGATCCGGATTCGCAAAAATCTCCCAAGGTTTCTAGCTCTCGGTCCCCCGCAGGCGATGCCATACTGTAACCACGGCTAACACCACTCCCCCCGCGACTAGCCCGACCAAAATACTGCAGAGGGTCGGCGTCAGGAACGCCAGAAAAGGTCCAACGATCTCTATCTGTCCAATATCAGATGTGAGCGACTGTACGATTTCTTGCAACTCATGAAAGCCGTGCACAAGAATGCCACCGCCGACCATAAACATCGCGACGGTGCCCACCACTGCCAAGAGTTTCATCAACTTGGGGGCGAATTGAACCAGGCGCCATCCCACCCTCCGCACAATTTTTCGCCAGACACCCGGTCCTTTTCTCTCCATTAGATATAGACCAGCATCATCAAGCTTGACAATACCCGCGACTGAACCATAAACAAAGACAGTCATCATGAGCGCTATCAAGGAGACGACTAAAATCTGACCCAAAAAATCCATCTCAGTCACCACGCCAAGTGTCAGCACAATTATTTCAGCCGACAAAATAAAGTCGGTGCGTATCGCCCCGGTAATCTTCTTCTGTTCATATTGCACGAGATCAACAGACGAGTCTGCCAAGTCCTCAACTCGCTTCTGGTAGCTCGCTACTTGCTTTGTCCCATCGTGAAAAAATGTGTGGGCAATTTTTTCAAAGCCTTCATAACATAGGAACAACCCCCCTAAAATCAGTGCAGGGCCGATTAGCCAAGGTGCGAAAAATGAAACTATAAGCGCAGCAGGGACCAAGATACACTTGTTGCGCAGCGAGCCTTTTGCAACAGCCCATACAACCGGCAACTCTCGATCAGCGCGCACACCTGTGACTTTTTCTGCGTTAACGGCTAAGTCATCACCCAGCACAGCAGCCGTTTTTTTTGCCGCCACTTTAGTCATCAACGCCACGTCGTCTAGCACCGCTGCGATATCATCTAACAGAACGAGTAAACTGCCACCTGCCATTTAAAATTGACCTCTCATAAAATGACCCACTGCGCCGGCATACCACAGTAAAGGCGTTAAAATAAATGGCACAGGCATAAATCCGAGAGACCCGACTTTTCCAGTGTCAGAAAAAACTCTCTAACCAAAATGACAAAAACAAATTTTATTGCCATCAATATCACGAAAATAGGCTCCATAAAAACCCTCCATCCGCTGCCCTGGAGCGCCGTCGTCAGCCCCACCCAGCTCCAGCGCCTTCGCATGCAGTGAGTCAACAAGCGCCTTTGATCCAGGTGCAATTGAGACCATGTTACCGTTTCCTGGGGTTGCAACTTCTTCATTATACGGCGTACAAACTGCCAACATACAACCACCAGCAGGCGTGCCAATCGCAGCCAACCGTCCAGTATCCATAACAACCATGGCATCAATGTCCTGCAACAGGGCCAGATAATACGCTTTGGATTTTTCTATGTCAGCTGTGCCGATCGTAGTGTATGCAATCATGTAGTGTCTCCAGATAAAGATGAATCGCCATCGGCGGAAAGGTTAACTTGCTCTAAAACTACGGCCCGCACGGGAGTCTACACACCCAATAACCAGATGCAACTGCATTGGAGGCGAGCAGTTTATACCGACGCAATAGGCGGGCTTTTAACGCCGCCGCTGTTGTTGATATGTTGGCCACTTGCAGCTTAGTTAAAGCCAGCTCCGCCGGAAGATTCAACCGAGTCCAGGCCCTCCAGGAAGATATCCATATCGAAGGCTACTGCCGCGCCGCCGGATTCTGCAAGCAGTATCCCTATTTTAGCGGGTTAGGGTCCGTGCCGGTAAGCGTTTCTCGCTCTGCCCTCAATCGGCCGCAGGCATCGCAAAGATACTCTATGGCCGCGACTGAAGTGCCTGCTTCGGCCTGTGACAACATATATTGCCTCCAAGCTCCCCCGTCAAATCTGGGACTCAGGCATAGCGACTCCAATGAAATATTATCGCAAAAAACTCTACGATATTGCGGTTAAGGCGTCCACTCAATCCACCTAACGCTTGATGTTTAAGACCACCGCTAGTCAATGCGACATCACTTTTTGCTTGCGACAGCGGACACAATTATACATCGTTACCAGCTTACCCTGCTTAACATCAAACTGTTTTGTCTTGTCCACTGCCCATTTGTGGTGGCCGTGGCGGCACAAGGTATTGCCCTTATGCTTTTCCTTCAGTGAGGGCTTTCGAAAAGGGATAACGTCGGACATAATCGCCTCTTGGTGTGGCTAGAGTAAAGTACGCTGAAGCGCATCATTCCAGCTGGAGAAGCGCTGCCGCCGCGCACGGGCAGTGATCGTCAACGAGAATTCTCTTTCCACTCGCCAGATTTTTTTCACTTCCGCGGGGCTTTTCCACAGACCCACACCAAGGCCGGCAAGGTAACAAGCTCCGGCCACCGTCGTTTCGATCACCTGTGGCCGAATGAGTCGGCGACCCAGTAAATCTGCCTGTGTCTGCATCAACAAGTTATTGGCCGCAGCCCCACCGTCTACCCGTAACGGCTTCATGCGTTTACCCAAGTCACGTTCCATCGCACGCAGAATATCGGCATTTTGTAACGCCATAGCATCCAGTGTCGCGCGCGCGATATGACCTCTTTCCGTGCCGCGGGTTATGCCGGTTAAAGTTCCACGCGCATCGGGGGCCCAGTGCGGTGCGCCCAGCCCTGTTAATGCGGGCACAAACTCCACGCCCCCGTGATCTTTAACCTGCAGTGCCAACGCTTCAATATCAGGCGCGCGCTTGATCATCTTGAGGCCATCGCGCAACCATTGAACCGCTGCTCCACAGACAAAGGCCCCGCCTTCGAGAGCGTAGACCAGCTTCCCTTTCTCACCCAGCTGCCATGCGACAGTCGTCAACAGGCCTGAATGCGAATGCAGGCGTTCTGCACCGGTATTCATCAGTATGAATGAACCGGTTCCAAACGTGCATTTGGCATCACCTACATCGAAGCAGGCCTGGCCAAAGAGCGCCGCTTGCTGATCGCCCGCCACGCCCGAAATGGGAATACCGTCAGGCAGGCCGACAACGCCACGGGTGCGCCCAAGAATGCCGCTGGACGGAACAATGGTGGGCAGAATCTCCCGCGGCACCTCAAACAGCGAGAGAAGGTGTTGATCCCAGCGTCCGGTTTTAATGTTCATCAATGAGGTACGGGAGGCATTGGATACATCAGTGGCGTGCACGTCGCCGCCGGTGAGCTGCCAAACCAAGAAGCTGTCAATGGTACCTGCAGCTACACGCTTGTTAGTAACCGCTTTCGATATACCGACGGTATTTTTGAGCAGCCAGCGGTATTTACTGGCAGAAAAATAAGGATCTAGAACCAGTCCAGACCTGCGCCTGACGGCATTTTCATGCCCTGCAACCCGCAATGACTCGCAGAATTCCGCGGTGCGCCTGCACTGCCATACGATGGCATTATTAAACGGCTCACCCGTCTCCGTATCCCATAGCAGAGAGGTCTCGCGCTGGTTTGTAATGCCAATCGCGACTATCTCGCTGGGCTTACAGATGCCCTTGCGCAAAATAGCACGAATGCCTTTCCCAACCGATGCCCAGATATCAACCGGGCGCTGCTCCACCCAACCCGGCTGGGGATAGATTTGCGGAAATTCATAGTTAACACGCGCTCGCACTTTACCCCTGGCATCCATCAAAGCCACAGTACTTCCCGTGGTACCCTGATCGATGCCAAGCACAAACTTACTCATACCTACTCGCCGAAGCCTTCCACCGCCTTGATCTCAAGAAAGTCGGTAAAACCATGGCTGCCCCATTCGCGACCATTGCCCGATTGTTTGAAGCCACCGAAAGGCACATTAAAGCCACCGGAAGCGCCGTTAATATGCACATTACCGGCACGAATCCTCGAGGCCACCTCACGAGCGTGATTAAGGTCGCCACTCTGCACATAACCCGCCAGGCCATAGGGCGTGTCATTTGCAATACGAATCGCCTCTTCCTCGGTGTCATAAGGGATCATAGTGAGTACCGGTCCGAAAATTTCTTCCCGAGCGACGGTCATCTCATTGTTGGCCTGAGAAAAGATAGTCGGCCGAATAAAATAACCCTTATCTAGACCCTCGGGGCGCCCTAGCCCTCCAATGACCACCTTTGCGCCCTCCTTAATACCTTGCTCGATCAAACCCTGAATCTTATTGAACTGCACTTCGGAAACCACGGGTCCCATCGTCGTGGTCTCTGCCGTCGGGTCTCCAACAACAACTGACTCTGTCACTTTCGCAGCGATAGCTTCAGCCTCTGCCAGCTTGGCCGCAGGCACCAGCATGCGCGACGGTGCGTTGCATGATTGCCCTGTGTTGGTATACATGTGCCTGACACCGCCGGCGACTGCTGTCTCCAAGTCAGCATCGTCTAATATAATATTGGGTGATTTCCCACCCAACTCTTGCGTCACACGTTTCACCGTGGGCGCAGCGTTTTGAGCCACTAGAGAACCGGCACGAGTCGATCCTGTAAAGGACATCATGCTAACGTCGGGGTGCTTCGACAACGCCGTACCCACTTCAGGACCATCCCCATTGACCATATTGAATACACCGGCAGGCACGCCTGCTTCATGCATTACCTGCGCGAACAAGTAGGCCGACAAAGGCGCAACCTCACTGGGCTTCAGTACCATCGTGCAGCCCACAGCCAGCGCCGGCGCGACCTTGCAGGAAACCTGGTTGATCGGCCAATTCCAAGGCGTGATCAGGCCACACACTCCGATAGGTTCCTTGAAGATACGATGCTCGCCCAGGTCTTCCTCAAACTCAAAGGTTCGCAGAACTCTCAGCGCCTCTTCCAGATGTCCCTGACCGGTATAGGCCTGCGCAGTGGTCGCTAGCGTGTGGGGGGCGCCCATCTCTTCCCGAATTGCATCGGCAATATCAAGATAATATTTCTTATAGACCGCAATACACGACTCCAACAATTCAATCCGCTCCTGAGTACTCGTGCGACTGAACGTCTGAAATGCCGCCTTTGCCGCAGCGACTGCTTTGTCGACATCAGCCTCGGAGCCCATGGATATCTGTCCACAGACCTCTTCCGTGGCAGGATTAATCACGTCAAAGCTGTTTGGCGATACGGGGTCTACCCACTGCCCGTTTATGTAAAACTGTCTGGTCTCGCGCATTGTTATTCTCCTGAGTTAGCATTTGTAAAGTGGAACCAGTTTAAGCACTCTCAGCGCTACTGACTAGTACCGAGTCGGCCCAAGAGGCAGTTTCTGCTATTAGAGGGCATCTGTCGTTGTCTACACCGTCAAAATCACGCGAAACCTTCGCCATAAGTCATTCCCCGAGACACCAATAACGAAGAGTTGACCCTATTTCGCATTGTGGCTTGTCGCGCACTAAAAGCGGACATTGCCCCTCATATTGAGCAATGGAACGCACAGCACATGGGTCCCCGGAAAATGTGGCATGCGCTGAGCAAAAGCTCACCACAAAAGACGCAGCACTGCTTGAATATGCCAGCGCCGAAATGCAGTGCAAAAACCTCTACCAGTGTCTGCGACTATTCGGTGGTTATAGCTACACCACAGAATATCCCATCACACGATTCTATACCGACGCCCGTATTCAACGGATCTACGACGGCACGTCCGAAGTCATGCGGGAGCTGACCGCCCGTTCGATATTAGGCCGCTAGAGGCAGACCGTCACACCAGCCCCATCATTTGGACGATCCCATGGCTATGGCCGGCCGTATAGCCGCCATCAACCACCAGAGTATGCCCCGTGACATAACTAGAGTCGTCTGATGCAAGGAAATAAGCTGCTCCAGCAATTTCTTCCGGCTTGCCGAGCCGGCCCACTTTAGTCTCTCGGATGACATCTGTCTTAAGTTCTGGCATTAGGCCCATCACACCATTGAGCATGGGTGTCTCGATAAAACCGGGGCAAATTGCGTTGCACCGAATACCCATACGTCCATAGTCAATCGCGACATTTTTACTTAACAACACCACGCCGCCCTTCGAGGCGTTGTAGACGCTACCGCCTTCGGTGCCATTAAGCCCCTCGACACTGGCAATGGTGATGATGCTGCCTGAGCGCTGCGCCATCATTGCATCGAGTACCGCCTTGATGGACAAAAAAGTGCCCTTCAGGTTGACGTCGATGACACGATCCCACACTTCCTCATCCAACATCCCTACAGGTCCACCATCGCCAAGGCCGGCAGCCGTCAGCAAAATATCAATTGTTCCAAATTCATTTAGGGTGTCTGCGACGACCGCTCTTTGTGCTGCAAAATCAGTAACATCAACCTGATGAAAACGGTTCGCTGGCGCCAGCGCTTCCACGGAAGACCAATCACTCGACATATTCCTATCCACACCAATGACGGTCGCACCTTCGGCGGCATAACGTCGCGCACAGGCCAAACCAATACCGGAGGCTGCCCCCGTTACCATAGCTACTTTGTTTTTCAGTTCGGACATATCGTTGCCTCTCTACTTTTCAAATTGATAGTCAGCGCTGTTCACTTCTTTGGTCCAGCGCCACATGTCGAGAATCTTCCAAGGCCACAACAAGGTCACCTTGCCTTCAACGTTCTGATAAAAACTCGTTTTGATGGAGTCATGCTCCCAGATCAGCTGGGCGTGTAATTCGCGAAAACGCTGCTGATAGTCGGTATGCACTGCTTCCTTACACTCAATGGATTTATTTTTAGACTGCATCAACGACTTGAGACACTCCATAATATAACGGATCTGGCACTCGCCATTGAAAATCAGACTACCCCCAAAAGCGAGGTTGGTGCCTGGACCGTACATACAATAAAAATTGGGAAACTCAGAAACTGTTATTCCGAGGTAGGCCGAAGGTTCAATACCCCATTTATCGGACAGTAACTTCCCACCTCTGCCCTTTATCTCCATCGGCCACAAAAACTTGTCAGTCTCAAAACCGGTAGCATAAATGACGATATCTGCAGGATAAAAAGTGCCGTCACCCGCAGTGACTCCGCCTGCACTGACATTCGCCACACCCTGGGTAACAAGATCAACATTTTCGCGCTTCAGTGCCGACAGCCAACTGCCATTGTCCTGCAAGGTGCGCTTACCCATCGGAGCATAATCAGGCGTCACCTTTTTCAGCAGCTCCTCGTCATCACCGACCTGGCTCTTAATATGGTCAAGAAACATCTGGTATACAAAATCATTCATCTCATTGATTGAACGTTCTTGATGTGACCACTCAGGATCGACAAACACTGTCTCATAGGCTCCATCACAGGCGGGCCAGAAAATCAGGAAACGGAACCAGCGAGTATAAAAAGGCAGATTCTGCAAACACCATTTCTTACCCTGTGGCACCTCCGTGTGATAGATCGGATTTTCAAACATCCACGGCGCTGAGCGCTGAAAGACGGTTAGCTGACCAACGTCTGCGGCAATCGTTGGAACGAGCTGAAAAGCACTGGCACCAGAGCCGACTACCACGACCTTTTTACCACGACAATCGATACTGTCGTCCCAGGCTGCAGAATGACACCACTGTCCGGCAAAGGAATCTATCCCCGGGATGTCCGGAAATACGGGACGATTCAATTGACCCACTGCACTGATAACAGAGTTCGCGACATATCGCTCTTCAATACCATCCTTATCAATAGTATTGACGACCCACTCCTTATTGACCTCATCGAAAACAGCACCGGTGACTTCCGTATTGAATCGAAAGTGCTGCTTCAACTGGTGGTGGTGCACGACGCCTTCGAAATACTGCTGCAACTCTTTTTGCTGCGAAAAATATTGCGTCCAATGATGTGCTGGCTCGAAGGAGTAGCTGTACAAATGATTGCCCACATCGACACGCGCACCCGGATAACGATTTTCAAACCAGGTGCCACCCACGGCAGCATTTTTTTCGATAACCACAAAGGAAATCCCTGACTCCTGCAATCGATAGGCAGCTAATACGCCTGACATGCCCCCACCAATGACCAGTACTTTATGCTGCGCTCGCGCTTCTGCGGGAACCTCATCAGTCCAAGCGTCACTGCGCTGGTCTGTGCCATCCAGCTCCATCTCCTCCAGCATCATCGGCACATAATCTTCAGGCACATCGCCCGCCACGATAAAATTCATCATGCGGTGAATGGTCGCCTGTGAAGGTGGTAATGGAAGCGTGCAGCCCCCTTCACGAAAAGCCTTGATTACCTGCAGCGCACGGACTCGCACCACCGCCTTGTCTTCTTCGGACATGTACCCCTGATACTCGTTAATGTATGCGCCTGCAGGCCGAATAATGTCGTCGAGCAGGCTTGCATCACCACTCATGTGAATCATGCTCATCATCAGCGTGGGAATACTGGCCTCCTCCAGCGCGCTTGCGATTAGCGCGTCATCATTGGGGATAGAAAAGCTGGACTTGGCAGTATCTGACATTGTGGAGAGCTCCTGACGTTTTATCTGAGGCGATGAATCTAGAGGTCGACTGGCGGCGCAAACGTTGGATTACGGGCCAGACGGATATCGTCCAGCCGAGTATGTGCAGTCTCGCGCCATGCCTCTTCCGACAGCAAGTAGAACCGCTCTGCGACGATGCCGTCAAATACGCGTTGTGCCATCACTTCGGGGCCAATGCCGACCGCAACGCTCTCTGCAATCGCCTCGGAAACCATCGTACGCGCTTCTGACTCAACGATATCGCCCTCGCGACTATAGGCGCTAGGCCGATTACGCTCTGAGGCCCCTATGCCTGTCTTAATCATCTCCGGACACAATACAGAGACCTTTACGTTGGGCACATGAAATGCCAACTCGTGATAGAGCGACTCGCTCAGGCCCAATACGGCGTGTTTGGTCATGTGATAAATGCCAGAGTATGGCATGGCGGTAACGGCTGCCATAGAAGCCGTATTAATAATGTGACACTCACTATCCTGAGCTGCCATGATTGGCACAAAGGTGCGTATACCGTGAATAACACCCCAGACGTTGACATCGAGTTGCCACCCGAAATCAGCAAGACTCTCCTCCCACAACAGACCACCCGCAAAGACACCGGCATTATTGCAAGCGATATGAATACCGCCGAACTCGGCCAAGGTAGCATCGGCGAGACGCTGGACATCCTCTGCCTTCGATACATCGGTCACCACGCCGACACACCGACCGTCATCAGAGTTCAGAGCAGCAACGGTTGCATCCAGCGCTTTCTGCTCGATATCGGCAAGCACCACATTCATGCCCTTATCTAAAAACAACGCGCCCATTGCGCGCCCGATGCCGCTTGCGCCGCCTGTAATGACGGCTGTTTTACCCGAAAAATCTTTCATTCAACTATGCCTTTATAACGTTATATGAAGGAGCCAGCGGAGCACTTGAAAACAGAGATTATCGCGCCCTGCACGGCCGAGTTCGTTCATTGCATCAGGCCGCTATCGCAACGCGCATCGGCGAGTGGAGGTGCAATCATTGTGAAAACAGTAACACAAAAAACCGATGTCGAGCGTGCCTGACGGCCTTCCTATCGATTACCTAGGTGGCACTATAAATAGATATACTGGCGTGTACTTTAGGGTGACTGAGGACATATGCTGTGCGGGTAGCACCTACTCTGATCATGAAGAGATCTGCGCGTCTAATATCTGCCCAATACCGCTATACCCATTGGCGTCTTCTTCAGTGGAGGCGCTATTTTCGGGAACGAGGCAACGTTTTAATGCGTCTGTCCAATCAGAGAAAACACCGATAGCACAAAGAATCCTACGGTAATCGTCACCAAAGACAATAGCGTGGTCAGTACGACGATATTGGCAGCCAGCGTGCCATCGCCTCGGGCGGCGATCACCATGACATGACTGGAAGCCGCCACAGGAGACGCCAGCAGCAGAAACAAAACCCCCAGCTGCTCGTCCTGCACGCCAAGCAATAGAGCCACCAATATGCCCAACAGCGGCCCCACGCATAGACGCCAAACACTGGCCTCCCACGTCAGCATACCGGCCGTGTAAAGGCGAGAAAAATTCATCGATGCACCAATGCAGATCAATACCAAAGGCAGGAAAAAAGTGGACAGGCCAGAGCTTACTGGCACAAGAATGGCTGGCACAGGCAATCCAGAAATAGCCAGACACACGCCCGCGGCGATCCCGATAATAAGAGGATTTCGCACAATATCCTGCAATACACTGCGCATCGTGGTACCTGAACCCAGTGTGGTATTTAGCACCCACACCGCGAGAATGTTATACAGTACCGTCATTAACGCGATGGGCAATGCTGCCAGTACTGGACCGAGCTCGCCGTAAGCAGAAAACGTTAATGCCACTCCGACGATCGCAAGATTAGAACGAAATGCTGACTGTACAAAAATACCCCCGAGTTTTCGCGGATGGCCGCGCCAGCGCGAGTAGAGCCCGCTCAACAACAGCGTCAGCAGTGTGGCCACCACACCTGCCAGAAGATATCGCGCACTGCTCAGTGTCGTATAATCAACCTGCGCCGCTCCGGCAAACAACATTATCGGCAAACCGATATTGAATGCCAGTCGTGATAAATTTTGGTTTAAGGCATCGGATAGAAAACCGAACCGCTTCAGTAATACGCCAACGACAACCCACGCAAACGTGGGCAGAGAAACCGCCAAGGCAGCATAAAACAGCGTTAGTGACTCAGAAAAAACCACGATTCAGTGACACCTGACACAGCATTTCATTATGCCGGCGAAGAAAAGGCTAACTCCACCAGGGTGTCGCGCAGTGCCGAGACCAAACTATCGATTTGAGCAGTCTCCATCACAAACGCTAGGCCCAACTGAATGGTGTCGCCGCCGCTGCGCACATAAAAACCCTTCTCCCACATGCGCATTGCCACTTCAAACGGACGTCTGGCAGGCTCGCCTGGGTAACACTCCAGCGTAAGCGCGCCTGCAAAGCCATAGTTACGAATATCGCTCACATAGGGTAGGCCCCGCAATTGATGTAACGCCTCTTCAAAATAGGGCGCCAACGTCGCCACACGCTGCGGCAATTGCTCCTGCTGCAAAATATCAAGCGTAGCGATAGCGGCGGCACAAGACACAGGGTGAGCAGAGTACGTATAACCGTGAGGGAATTCGACCATATAGTCTGGACCGGCCTTGTCCATAAACGTCTGATAGATTGCCTCTCTCGCCACAACCGCGCCCATCGGAATAGCACCATTGGTCAACTGCTTAGCCAAAATCATTATATCCGGCACCACACCAAACACCTCGGCGCCTGTCATACCGCCACAGCGGCCCAGCCCAGTTATGACTTCATCAAAAATAAACAAAATATCATTAGCCGTGCAAATGTCGCGTAAGCGCTGTAAATAACCCGCAGGAGGCGGAATAACGCCTGCAGAGCCTGCGACCGGCTCGATAATTACTGCCGCAATATTGGATGCATCGTGCAGCGCAATCAAGCCCGACAGTTCATCCGCCATCTCCCAGCCACTACTGGGCATGCCGCGGCTGAACGCCATGTCTCGAGAGATCGTATGAGACAGGTGATCGACATCGATCACCGGTCCAAATAGCTTGCGATTGGGACCTATCCCGCCTACCGCCATCCCGCCAAAATTCATCCCGTGATAACCTTTGGCTCGGCCAATAAGCTTGGTTTTCGTACCCATTCCCTTTTGACGCCAGTAACCTCGAGCCATTTTTAGCGAAGTGTCCACAGCATCGGAGCCAGAGTTAGTAAAAAACACATAATCCAGTCCATCCGGCGTCAGTGACTTGACCTTATTCGCCAACTCAAAAGCGCCCGGATGACCAAACTGGAACGGCGGCGCATAACTCAGCGTCTGCATCTGGGCCTGCACGGCTGCGGTAACCTCGCGCCGATTGTGTCCCGCACCACAGCACCACAGTCCCGACATACCATCGAGAATAGTGCGTCCTTTGTCATCGGTAAAGTGAACACCTTCTGCGGCGACAATCATACGGGGGTCGCGTTTGAAGTGCCGGTTGCCCGTTGATGGCATCCAGTAGGCTTCGAGATCTTCCCGATTGAGGGTGTGGTAGGTAATAGGGCTGCAAACACATAAAGCGGTGAACGAGTTCGAAGTTTGCCACTAAGTTTGGCACTAGACAAGCCCCACTTCCTGCTCGCGGTTTTTGCTTATGCATCATCGCATAGTGGACTGAAGTAGCTACAAGTGTCTGTCTGGGCTTCCCAGTGTTTGCTAGACACCTAATAGCGTTAACATGTAACTCTATGAGAGGTGTTTATGAAAGGCAAACGATACACAGAAAAGTCCAACGCAGACTCGTGGGAGCTGAGTCCATCGCCGAGATTAGTGATAAACACTACCGTTCGTTTCACTTGCCCTGCGATCCACTGGAGGTACGACCTCACCAGGGGAAAGTAACCGGCACTACTTGTTGAGCGTTGGAGTTGCGCAACACCTACACCGCCACGGGCTGGTTTTCCGCGCTGTCTCTAATCGGCGTATGGCTGAGGAGGGCGCTGTCACGCGCTGCTACGGCCCTACTTTTAATTGGCCAGGGGCAATGCCAAAGGCGCAGCGCTGCATGCACCCTATCGAATCCTAAAGAACTTCTATAGGCGCACTTGACCATTAGTTTTGCGGGGGATGTTTATCCAGTTTCCCATGTCCCTCGATAGACCATGCCCATCAGCGCAGCCTCCATCCGGGTGGCGCTCGGCTAAAGCAATCTCATACCCGCACAGCACTGTGGCTACTGCTTAGTGGCGGATGACTACTGAGACTCGCAGGGTCTCACAGTTTGGAGCCTGGTCACTTCTTGGGCAAAATGTGGGTGCAAACATCCTACTCACTGTACAACCTGTGGCAAGACTTTGAATATCAATCCCGCCCAAGTGCTGGTCGGCATGGCCTAAAGCTCCGCAGTGTGTCGGCAGGCCAATGCTGCTGCAGCGCTGGATACGCGCGCCGCGACTGCGGTTACTTAATCGTGACGCCACCCACCGCTGGTTTAAACGCCAGCTGCAGGGACTCCAGTTTGTTTTCTGCAACAAAAGGCACCCAGCGGGGGTGTTCCTTAAGTTCGAGCTCATGGCAGCGTTGCACGAAAACAGCAAGCCCTTCCTCTATCGTACTGCGAGCAATCGCCTGGCCAATGCAAAAATGTGGGCCGATCCCGAGACTCAAAGACCATAACGCCGGATCGCGGGTGATATCAAAGCGTTCTGGATCTTGCCAGCGAGCGGGGTCCCGGTTAGGCGCACCAAGGATAACCGAGAGCGATTGTTCGGCTGTAAAGGACAGACCAAAAGCATCCTGCGCGCGTGCCGCTTTTTGGCCGATAGCATAAATCGCCGGGCGCATACGCAAAACCTCTTCGCAAGCACCTTTTTTCCAGCGCTCGGGTTCCTTGCGCAGTAGTTCAGCCTGCTCGGGATTTTGGGTTAACTCCAGCAATCCTGAGGCTATGGTGCTGCCAGTACTGGCCCCGGACCCGAAAATGGTAGAAAACAGCGTAATAAGCTCACCATGACTTAATTTACCGTCTTCGGTTTCCGCCGTGAGCAGTTGCGTTAATAAATCGTCCTGCGGCTGTGCGCGGCGTTCTTCATATAACAGGGCCACATGATCCATAGCGGCCTGAATACAATAGTTAGCATTGTCGCGCATCTCGTCTGTGACTTGGGGTCCAAAGCAATCGACGATATTACCGCCTGCCATGGCTTTTTCCGAGCCGCTTAATTCGTCTTTCTCAACGCCAAGAAATTCCATCATCACTAGACGCGGTAAATACATCGAATAGTAGCGAAATGCTTCTATCTCGCCTTTATCCGCAAACATATCGAGGATAGCGTGTGCCTGTTTGCGAATGAGTGGACGCAATGGCTCAATACTGCGCCTAGACAAGGCGCCACTAACCAGCTTGCGTACGCGCAAATGATCAGGACCCTCCATCACGCCGAGCGCGTGCTTGCGCCAGGTATGCAGTGCGTCGCCTTCATTAAAACCACGGCGCTCTAAAAACTCGATCCCTTCATTAATAAAGTCGGTACCCTTAATCGTCCATTCGCAGTCATCCCAATGCAGCGGCACGACCGTTCCCTGATCGTTAACGGCGGCGCGATGTTTGGCGCGCAACTCGGCGAGCAGAGGGTACGGATCTTGCCAAAATTCAGGGTCGGCGAGGGGAATAATAGGGAGGTTTTTTATCGTTTGCATACGAGTATGAGCAGTCCGAAAACATCAAGTTTTCAGAGCCTAGCATCAATATTATTCCCAAGACTAATGCTATATTGCAAGTGTAGGAAAAACAAAGAGCCTATTGACAGAAAATCGACTCGCATCCTCCCGGTTTTATGCCTGAAGAGGGTGCTCTAGCGTCGTTGATTATCTTGTCTAGAATGACCAGAACGCCTGTAATCCGATAGCGAATACGGTCACTACTTTTGCACTATTGCTGTCAAACTTAATGGTAGATCCTAGGCCCATGTAAGGCCACAAAGATTTTTTGGCCACTGCATCAGAAAACCTGTATCCCCCGGAGGTCCACATCCCCGCCGTGCTCCAATAATCTTTGTCAGGTCGCGGATGTCTGAAGTGCTAACCGCTAGTCCCGATAACCGGTAATCGACTTAGCCGCCTGATAAGCAAACGTCATAGCCGGCCCAAGGGTCGAACCCGGCCCAGGATAACAGGGCAACGTTGGCGCGCTGCAATTACCTATAGCATAAAGACCGTCAATCACAGTGCCGTTTTCATGAATAACCTGCGCGTGAGCATTAGTCATCATGCCACCTTGGGTTCCAAAGTCACCCGGATCAATCTTCATTGCATAGTAAGGCGCCTTATTGATGGGGCCTAAACAGGGATTGGGCGTCACACGAGGGTCGCCGTAATAGCGATCGTAGGCTGACTCGCCACGCTGGTGATCTAGATCCTCACCGTCGCGGGCGAATTCATTCATCTTATTAACTGTCTCTTCCAAGCCCGCCACATCCACATCGATTTTTCGAGCAAGCTCGGCAATTGAATCCGCTTTAGCAAAAAAGCCTTCTTCTTCATAGCGCTTCGGCACCGCCCAATCTGGCAGAAATTTGCTGTTATACAGCGGCCCGACGAAATACGTGGCACGGAAGTTCGCATCAAATATTTGCCAGCTCGGATTGAGAGGGTTTTCCTCGGTATGCTTCGCAAACGTTTCCTGCTGAAACGCCATGTAGTTTTGTGATTCATTACTAAATCGCTGCCCAGCCGGATTCACCATAATGGAGCCCGGGTACGACTTTTCCATAATGCTCAAGCGAGGAATGTCCTCACCCGGCACAGAAATCGTGTTGCACCACCAGGCTTCGTCAAGACGATGCATTTTTGCGCCCAGTCGCATCCCTTCGAGAATGGCATCACCCGTATTGTCTTTTGTGCCCGCACTCCAACGGTGGTCGGTGGGCTGCGGGAGATATTTTTCACGCATTTCCTGATTATGTTCAAACCCACCTGCGGCCAGAACAACCGCCTTGCGCGCCTGAATTCTGACCGCTTTACCATCACGCAGTACTTCAACACCGACCACTTTGCCGTCAACATCTACGACTTTCGTCATCGCTGTATTTTGCCAGAGCGGAATGTCTCGGTCCTGCATTGATGCGCGCAGACGAGCAACCCCAGCACAACCCGTGGCTAGACGACGGTGGTATCTGTCCTTCAGACGCCAAGGAATATCCACGACATAATCGACGACCAACTTGATCGCTGTTTTCCACCACCCCGGCTGCTGACCGATCAGCAGCGCAGCCTCTACCTGAGTAAAACCAATCCTGCCCGCCAAATGCATCATCGGATGAGTACGCCGCAGCCGTCGCCACTCTTCACCGAGCTCATTTGCATTAAAGGTTTCCGGTTCCATCGAACGATGACCTTCCATCGCGCCGTCGAGATTGGTGTAGTAATCCGGATAGTGTTCCAGAGTCACGTAGCGCATACGCGTGCGCTCGTGGAGAAAATCCACCATCTTCGGACCGTTCTCCAGATAGGCATCTAGCTGCGGTTCAGACACCTCCTCTTCTGTAATCAGTTGACGTAGGTATGTTTTGGCGCTTGCTAATGAATCTCCAGCATCGGCTTCATTGGCATATCGGTTACATGGGATCCACACGCCACCACCAGAAATAGAGCTGGAACCACCGAAGAGATCCGATTTCTCTATGACAAGAACATCCTTCACGCCCATCTCATAGCTGCAAAGCGCCGCTGTCATCCCACCGTTGCCAGATCCGACCACTACCACATCGAAACTGTAATCCCACTGCTGCTCTGCACTCATCGTCGATACTCCAAAAATTTCGACTACATGGTAGCGTAATCACTGCGCATTGCAGCCTCAGAATTGCCGTAATGACCGAAAGGTTTAAAAAATTAGTCGTCATTGGCCCACAGGGCACTGAAAGGCCCTACTAAATTTGTCCTGTTGGCGGCTTCCATCTCTGAATACACTGTCTGATGGCTCTCACAATTATCCAAACATCGCAACCTGAGACTGAATATCCTCAATTTCGACGCCAAAAAGTCCTCACCATTATTGTCCTCGCAGCCGTCACCATCTCACCATTAGCCAGCTCACACTATAACGACAAAGAGGGCCCCAGTCCTTCCGACAATCGTGGTTTGTCTTGGTGGCGCTGAACTTGGGCCACAAGGTTTTCATAGTCAAGGGCGAGATACCTTGGCAGGCGATGAAGCTGGCTGGCTAGGCTGACCGCTTGTCACTGCGACCACAAGCCAAAAAATTATCTTTATTCGCGCTGGCACCCAGCTGCTCCACTGTGACGACGGCCTGTGTTAAGCCCAGTACACCTATCTGTGCCAGCGGTAAGCTCATAATTTAAATGTATACCGATGGGTTGCGCGAAATTACCGCACGCATAAACTACACTTGTGATGTTTATATAGAAGGACTTTTACGGTGGCTAAGGTCAACAACCCTATCGATACACCTCAGCAGCGAGAGCACGAATTACTGGCTCTGGAATTGTTCAATTCGCCTGAGCTACAGGAGGTTTACACGAACGTGGCAGCTTACTGGCTCGACTTAGCTAAACCGTCATCTGATATGCGGGCCTGTTTCGATGCGGCGTTTAAAGAAGTCATGTTTAGTGCAGTGGTCTGGGCGCTAAACCAAGATCCGCTTTACCCCAAAGTTATTACTATCAGTCGCCTGTCTCATGATTTAGACGGCCAGCATATTCCCGGCTCGCGCTGGGGAATCGATAATCCAGACAGCGTATATCGGGTAATTCCTGTGCAGGGTTCTGAGCAATATGTGATTAGCGGTCGGGTGCAAAAAAAACGCCTGGTGGAGAATTACTTTACCTTGTGGGACAAAGATATGCGCACCGTTGGCCTGGTCAACGGCAAAGACCTGATACTAGACGAAGAGGGTCGATTTGAAATAACCGTAGACAACCGTCCGGCGGGTGAACGCGCCAATCACGTTCAGACCGACGATAGCGCGTTTGAATTCTATATTCGCGATGTCATATTTGATTGGGCTGAGGACCGCGTGAATGAGCTACAGGTTGAACGCTTAGGGCCCGCACCCGCGCAGGCCCAACGAGGGCGCGATGAACTGATTGAACTGGCTGGCCAGTACATGCGCAAATACGCAACCAATTCCCATCGCTGGAACAACCAAGCGCTGCAGAAAGAAGCCAACGACTTTAGTTTCCTTATCGATCGAGAAGACGACGGCGCCCAGGTTGGGCAGATTTATATCATGGGCCACTTCCAGTTGCCCGACTCCAAACACGCTATCGTGCTGGAAGTCGACATGGGTGGGGCCGACTATTTCATCGCCCCCATTACCAACATATGGGGTACTACTAATAATATTACGGAACGCAACGGCTGTATGAACAGCGCACAATCGCTCTCAAATGCGGATGGTAGTTACACCTTCGTTCTATCGATGACTGACCCTGGCGTACACAATTGGCTGGACCCCACCGATATGCGCGAGGGCATTCTGACCTTACGTTGGGCTGAATTTGCGGGTGGCAAAGCGTCCGATAGTTTGGGAGTGCGCTCGTCACTGGTCAACTTAGCAGAGTATCAGGCCACCTTGTCTGAAAACAAAAAGATTTCTGCAGACCAACGCCAGCGCATAAGCAACGAACGAGCCGCAAGCTATGCTTGGCGGCTCGCAGGGGAAACATAGATGAGCCCGAAAATTTGGTTTATTACCGGATGTTCAACTGGCTTTGGACGACACATTGCGCTGGCAGCACTTGCGCATGGCGACAGTGTGGCGGTCACCGCTCGACGTCCAGAGGCCATCGCCGATATATGTCAGCGATATCCAAAGCAAACTCTGTCGTTAGCACTGGATGTCACGGACGCGCATCAAATCGAGGCGGCGCTATCTGCGGCGCTAGGTCATTTTGGCGTCATCGATGTATTGGTCAATAACGCGGGCTATGGCTATGTGGGTGCGATTGAAGAAGGCGAAGAAGCGGCCGTGCGGCAGCTGTTCGAAACTAATTTCTTTGGTGTCTTGGCGTTGACCAAGGCGGTATTGCCCCATATGCGACAGCGCGGCAGAGGCGTCATTTTAAACAACTCCTCTCAGGCGGGCTTAATGGCCAACCCGGGCACTGGGTATTACAGTGCCTCCAAGTACGCTCTTGAAGGTTTGATGGAAGCGCTGGCAAAGGAAGTAGCCCCGTTTGGCATCAAGGTATGTTCAATTCAGCCGGGCGCTTTCCGCACAGATTGGTCGGGCCGCTCTATGCAGCGCACCCAGACGCCCATTGACGACTATCATGAGCATGTGGGATCACGACTGGACATGATTGGCGAGATGGACGGCAAACAACCGGGCGACCCTGTGCGGGCGGCACAGGTGTTTATTGATCTAGCCTATATGGACGAGCTACCAGCGCAGCTGCTGCTAGGGGCCGGCGTATTGACCACCTACCGCGACAAGCTAACTCAGGTTGGACAGTCATTGGACACTTGGGAAGCCGTCACTCAGGGCGTCGATTTCGCCCCCGGCGAATAAACTAAGGCAGCTCAGCGGCGTGCGGTTGCTTTATTGGGGATTTAATTGCCAACGGCGCAAGGTGAGTTAAGTAGAGTAGTCACCGTATTTTACCAAGTTACATCAGCAATATTCAGCGTTAGCCAATCATTAGATATACCGATTATTCAAAGCCATAACGGTGGCGATAGTCTTTAAATTCAGCTTTAAGAAAATCTTCGGTATAACCAAACTGTTCTGAACTGTATTCATGGGCAGCGCGATCATCACGTCGGTTTTTATCCCGCCATTTCTCTATCCCCGCTTTTGCCCCATCGGTAAATTCCATATCGATAAATTTATAGATCGACTCTAGAACACCATCGGCATTGCGCGTTGTATCCTTATAGTTGACATCGAAAAAACAGTCTGGATGTTGATCGCGTATGCCGATGGCCCGGCGCATACTGCGAGAAAACTTGGCACACCAGATATCTGCGACCGCCTGTGCATCGGGATTGTCTGTATTTAACTTCCACAAGCCATAATTGAGACTGGTAAATGAAGGTATCGTCTCTAAAGGGTCACGGTGAGTCTGAACAACTTTCACTCCGGGAAATGTCGCTAGCAACAAATCAAGATGGTGCATGTGATGTGGCGCTTTTAGCAACCAACGCCGACCCTCTTGTCCCTTACGTTTTTTCTGCCACTGCAAGAATTGCAATACTCTGTATAAATATTGATACCCAGGGGTATTATCGTGACTGTCGACCCAGTTGGCATAATCAGGGATATTACAAAAAGCCTCAGGCACACTGCTGTAAAAAGACTGCTCCAATAGCATAATTTCTTCGTCGGCGGCTTCTGCATCAAACGGGTGCATAGCAGCCAACTCGGGATTGGCATCGAGCATTCCCAGTATTTCAGCCTTGGCGGCTTCCAGCCTCGGGTCTTCACCGGTAAAATCCCAATCTATGGGGGGCGAGGGAAATCTGGTCTCAAACCATATTGGCGTGTAAAAGCGCTGATCACTGCCCAATGTTCTATGTAACATCGTCGTGCCCGTGCGAGGCAAGCCGACTATCACCACTGGATTCAATATTTCTTCGTTAAGAATGTCAGGGTACTTATCAAAAAAGCTCTGCGCGAGAAGGCGCTGGCACAGGATCTCTATAATTCTTTCGGACTGCCCTTGAATGCCGGCCTCGTTAAGATCGGCCTGTTCAACAAGCGCTTCTAATAGAATTTTCAGTGGTGCCCGAAAGCTATCGTCCCCAAAATCGTCCAGTCCAGTGCGCTGCTTTGCCATTGTTATCACATACTCTAGGCCCAACAGGTTAGTACTTATCGCCATTGCTTCAGTCTCTGCCATCACTAAGTTGTTATGTAGCCAGCGCCGAGAGCGCAAAGTACCCAGCCGCCCCAACCACATAGGTGGCGGTCATGAGGAATTGTGAGACTCGAGGGTCTGACAATCTAGCTCCCACGATACCATTAGGCTGATGCTGCATGGTTGAAGGCTACTGTCTTTTACCCAAGAGTCAAGGGACAGTCGGCAAAGGAAACCCTCTGAGTTTAAAACGCCGATGGCCATGTTAACTGCATCTGTCGTATCAACGGTTAAATTCGCGACACAAAGCGGGCTTTAGGTGGCCTGCAAACGGTATACTGCTGCAGCGTGTTATTTCATCCACAAGCAAGCAGTTTGCGGCAGTGTGCCATTAACGGGAAAAGAGTCATCATGGATCCCAGTGAGATCAGTCGAATCATTGAGATGGCCTGGGAAGATCGGACGCCTTTCGAGGCGATTTATGCCGCCTATGGACTGTCAGAGCCGCAAGTGATTAAGCTCATGCGTCAAGAAATAAAACCGCGCTCTTTTCAGGTTTGGCGCAAGCGTGTTACGGGTAGGCGCACCAAGCACTTATCTCGGCGTGATTTTACGGTAGGCAAGTTCCGTTGCCCCACCCAAAAGATGCGCTAGCGGTAACACCGGATAAAAAGCAGATGGGAGACTACCAGGGTGACCGTGCATTCGCTTTTCAGCCGCATTTGCAAACCGCCTAATGTTCCGTCACGAACCAAATCCCTCACGATACTGCTGAGTATCTGCATCGAGAACTTCCCAGGCAGCCTTGGAACTGACATGAATATGCTGTTTCAGCCGAACACCAGGGTCAGAATCGAGCAACCCTACCGGTATCCAGTGCAATGTATAGTCAGGCAAATACTGCGGCAGTATCGATCCGCAATCGGGACAGAACCGGCGCTTGAATCCACTTTCACATTGAAACTCCCGCACGCGCTCATCGCCCTGTAGCCAAGAAAAATCGTCTTCACGGACCAGCGCCGCAGCACTGGATGCACCCCCAAAAGCCTTCCGGCATTTGGAGCAGTGACACTTAAAAATGGCTGAGTTAAACGCTTCAACCCCAAAGCGCACCGCGCCACACAGGCACCCACCTTCCGTCATCGCTTCTCTCCCGTCTTCACCCAATGATCTAATGTTTTGAAGTTTAAATCGTCAACAGCCAGCGTGCTAACAACACTCACCCGCTTAAAAGCGACGACTGAGGTGCCTGCGCCAGTCCAGAGGCAAACAACACAATCAGCTAATGGAAAATACATCCTGGAACATCCCAAAGGATTTTGTACTGCTTGGCAGTATATTAAAGTTATCTACCGTTTTAATATGGGAGGGTATGTAGGATCGACATCTGAGTACTCATATTGCCAGCACTTGTGACCCAATACCGCTCGATGGCGAGCTCCAGGGAGACTGCCATCGGTACTGTCATAACCTGCATCCCCGGGAAACATCACCATCACCTGCTCTCCATCATTGGCGAACACGGGGAACACCTCCGGCACCGGGGAGCTGCGCTCCTGCGCAACCATCTGCGCCACACTGGAATAACGTGAAAGTCCCAGCAGTGTAAAGTAGGTCGGAGGCAACATAACCAGATTGCCAGACTCATGTTCGGCCGCAGCAGCGCGCACACTCAGCCATCGAGAGTCGTGAATTTCACCGCCATCAATCACCACTTCAACGTCTTCCGCCAGTGGCGCCGCATAAATCCACGTAGAGAAACGCCGCGGCTCACCCACCGGCGTGGTCCAGTGACTCAGCAACACCATGTCATCAAGCTTTGGCGACAAACCTGACTCTTCATTCGCCTCCCGTGCGGCGGCAATTCGCGAGGCTTTAGCGATGCTGCCGTCCCCAGCTTCAAAGTCCTCTGGGTCTACTGAGCCACCTGGGAAAACCCAAGCACCACCAGCGAAAACCAGCGCCTTGTTGCGTTTTAATAGTAGTGTCTCAAGACCATTGTCGGTATCCCTCAACAACACAACCGTGCTGGCGGGGCGAGCTTCGATAGTCTCAGGCATAAACCTTCCTTACGTGACTGTATACCAGCGATGCACGCTATTTACGCTGCGCGGCATCTGCAATAAAGGACGAGGCCATATCAAGCTCAAAGCCACACTGACGTGCCACCTGCAGTGCGTTTGCCATATCAGCATCTGCCCGCCCTGCCACCCACAAATTTGCACAGCGTGTACCGGAACGGCAAAAGGCTAATACTGGGCGCAAAGGGTCGTCGAAAAGATCACTCATAGCATCTAAATCTGGCCCCGGAAAGCTGACCGCGGTCATTGGCATGTGATGATATTCCATGCCTACCGCTTCTGCCGCTGCCTCGATAGAGGCGCTAAGAGGCTGCGTACTCTCTTCGCCATCCGGTCGATTATTAATCAAGACGGTATAACCGGCTGCTGCGATTTGCACAACATCGTCTGGTGTAATCTGCGCAGACACCGCGAGACTCGCCGTTAATTTTACAATATTCATACGTCCTTCCTCTCGCCTAGCGCTTAAGCCGTTCCAGAAAGCGCGCTAACGCCATCCCACACTAGTTTTCCCCCCACCAGTATGAGGCAATAACTAACCACCGAATAGTAAAACGTCGGCGTTGAACGTCGCACCAGATAATAACCGATCTTCACGCCCAAAGGCGCTAGCGGTATCAGCACCAGCGAATACAGAAGATTGTCCTGAGTAAACTGCCCAAGGGCATAGTACGGCACCAACTTCACAACGTTGACCACTGCAAAAAAAAGCCCCGCAGTGCCTGCAAACAACAACGGCGATAGCTGCTTCGGCATGAGATATAGGGTAAATAGCGGTCCGCCCGCGTGAATACTGAAGCTGCTAAAGCCCGCTAATGCGCCGAACAAGCCACCACTGACGGCGTTGTGCTCCTTGCCCGAGAATGATTTTAGCCCCATTAGGCTCTGTAGCCCGAACACGAGTGCCAGAACACCGATCAAAATGCGCATATAGTGCTCATTCATGGCTTCTGCAGAGAGATAACCGATACCAATGCCCAGTATCGCCGCGGGCAATAACAGATACAGTGCTCGACGATCGAACACTCCCCAATAGGCTTTTACAACCAACAAGTCCATAACCACGAGGATTGGTAGAAGAATCGCTGCAGCCTGAGTGGGCGGCATCACTAACGCCATCATCGGCACCGAAATAATCGCCAGTGAGCCGCCAAAGCCACCCTTAGTAACACCGTACAGCAATACCGCCGGCACACTGAAGAGGTAAAAGCTTGGATCAGTTAGCATGAACTGACTCAGTCAACGAGCGCAAATTCGTTACGCAACACCTCGATGATTTCAGCTTTGGGGTTTTCGGCTAATTGCAGGCTCGCGCCCGTGATTTTCTCCGCGATACCCACATAGGTTTTCGATATTTCCATTAGCACATCCACCGGGAGTGCGTTGTCACGCGCCAAAGCCACTCGTTCCGCAATGCGATCCTTATTGAGCAGGATATCAGGGTCCGGAAAGTGCTGTAGCAGTAATTGCCGAAAATCTTCTTTTGAGTTTTCAACCACTCGACCCTCGCTCAATGATTCACCATCCCAGATTCGCGATGAATCAGGTGTTCCAACTTCATCCATATAAATCAGTTTTTGATTGCCGCTTTTATCCTTGACATAGCCGAACTCAAATTTTGTATCGACAAAAACCTGACCCAAACGTGCCAATTCTGCGCTAATCACGTCAAAGCCCTCGCGCAACAGGGTTTCATAACGCGCTATATCATCAACGCTATCAAACTCAAAGGCCGAAAAATTATTCTCAATATCGCGACGGGTGACGTTGACATCATCGACAGCGGGCACACCTGGAATGTCATTTAAGACACCTTTGCTGGACGGGGTGATCAATAACTCGGGCAACTTTTGATCGCGCTGCAAACCATCGGGAATCGTGATGCCACAAAACTCTCGCTCGCCCTTCTCATAAGAGCGCCACATCGAACCGGTAATATATTGCCTAGCAATAGCCTCAATCATCACCGGCCTAGCCTTTTGCACAATCCAAACCAGTGGATGGGGGACCTCCAGAATGTGGCTTTCCGCTAAACCCTGCTCTCTGAACAGTCGAAACCAGTGATTGGAAATTGCATTCAGTGCAGCGCCCTTGCCGGGAACTCCGCGCATGCCACCTTCGCCGTGCCATATGCAATCGAAGGCAGAGATACGATCCGATATGACCATAATGGCTAATGGGGCATCCGGTGCGACATCGTAGCCTCGTTCAAGCACCAAACGAGCACTATCGGCGGCGGTCAGCCAGTAAACGGAACGCACTTTCCCACTGTGCACTGGCGCATCCGTGCGAATGGGGAGATCATCATTAACGGCCAATACCTTGTGGGCAAGACTCATAGCGGTTGTCCTGTATTCAGTTGTTTTAATTGGTCCAGGCTGCAAGACTTCAGACGCGCGCTAGACAGCGCTGGAATTCTAGCAAAGGAAGAACGACTAGGCACCCTACAAATGCAGAAGTGAATGTATCAGGTTAAAGGTAAGAGGCAACATAAGGGATAAAGATAACAAGTCCGATAGCGGCGGCTCCGATAGCACTCAACAGAACCGCGCCGGCTGCCACATCTTTAGATTTCTTTACCAAAGGGTGAAACTCGGGTGATGCAACGTCACACAAGAGTTCGAAAGCGGTATTCAGCGCTTCTGCTACCCACACGCCCGTGATGGCCACAATTAAAAAACACCACTCCGATGTTGACACGCCAACGGCATACCCTGCCGCCAAAACACACAGGGTGGCTAAGGCGTGTAACCACGCATTGTGCTGAGTGCGCATTATTTCAGCAATCCCCTCCAGCGCGTGCATGAAGCTTCTTATCCTTGCGCTAACCGAAAAACTATCCGAATTATTATTCATATCTGTACCTCTAGCAGCCAAAAGGGCTTAGTGTCGCCAGAATATCGCCGTGTTTCACACTGCTTACAATATGCAGTGGCTGCCGACTATAATAACGCGCTCAAGCAAGACTGCACATCATCATAGAAAGGAACTGCTTACATGAGTCACTCGGAACGAACGCCTTACCAGATTCTGGGTGAGGACGGCATTAGCCATCTAACCAGCACTTTCTACGACATCATGGACACTTTGCCGGAGGCCGCGCCCTTGAGGGCGATGCATGCCACTGAACTGCAGCCTATGAAACTCAAGCTGGCTGAGTATCTCACGGGCTGGATGGGCGGCCCTCCTCTGTATGCGAAGAAATACGATACAGTCTGCATGACCACACCACACGCTCCCTATCACATTGGGCCGGCCGAGCGCGATCAGTGGCTGTTATGTATGGATAAAGCTCTGGAACAGACCGGTGCCAGCGAAGAACTTGTAGACATGCTGAAAGTGCCGCTGTTTCGCATCGCCGACGCTATTCGTAACAAGGAAGGTCCCAGTAGCGCTGCCACCAACCCCAACATCATTGCCGCGAACTAAAGCGTGGCTGCCAACACTGTGCGCCAATGCGGCGCTAGCCGTAACCATCTTTTAGGCGACACTGCTGCCGGCTCTACCTTATACCGACTTACGGCGTTTCGCCTTCAGTTTGTTACCTGCTATGCGAGAGTAGAAAAAAACAAATAACCCTGCCCAGATCGCTCCAAATACTAACAACATTTCGATTTCGCTGCCCATAGTCTCTCCTTCATTAGCCTCTCTCCTCTGGCTTGGTGTGCGGTCAGTTGGATCTTTTTTTACTGCTGCTTTAGCACGATAGGCTGCACCAGTGGGTCACGTGAACGGCCTTGCACTTGCAACATCCCGCGGCGAATACTGTTTCCCCAGGAACGAAAAATCAGGTCAATTGCCGGATCATCATTATCCACTTGATTGAACGCCCAAATATCGTCGCTGGACTTTGTGTCTACCGAACGCACCATAACCGCCCCAGTGGCCGCGTTAACAAGCGCAATGCTGACAGTAATCGCACCGCCCAGCTTGGCCCCAGCAGCGACAGACTCGCGACTCTCATTGGGATGAATCGCAACCAGTGATGTATTCACAATGATTTTTGCCTGCTCTTGGCTATCGACAATGTTAAACGCTGCGTCGAAACTGAGCGCTGCAGAAAACTCTCGGGCTATCGCTTTTTGTATTATTTTCTCCTCCGATTCCGTCACTCGCCAAGCCTCATCGGCAGTTGCGCCCTCGGGCTGAATAACCTGCATATCGGCCAAATTCGCGGGCGCAATGTAAAGAGTGCGGAAACCCTGAACACCCGCTTGCGTCTCACGGTTGACGTAGAGCTCATCTGCACGCGCATTCACCGCCTCCAAAAAGGCAGGGTCGCCCCGCTCCGGCACAGCGGATGATGTGGCATCGAGCTGAGTACAAGCACCGAGCACCATGAAAGAGGCCAAAAGTGCCGCTAAGCGTTTATGTGACATGGAGTCGTCCTTCATTACGTTGTTATTGCAACCGGCTGCATTGCAGCGCTGTTTTACTGTATTTATCGGCTCAGTATACCGCAAAATTTCTCGCCGGCCACTTGTTCAGTCAACCGTGCAAAAGTGTGCCGAGCTATTGGGGTAAAGAATCTAATCAGCTACACTCGCGATCTGATTATACCTTAGAGAAAAACGCATGCTCGGCAAAAGCCCAACATTTCCTATTCAGTCACTAATGCTCGTCGCGCTGGTCACTTCTGCACCGGTTCAAAGCGGCACTTTGGAAGAGAATATTCTCGTCACTGCCAGCCGGGTAGAAGAGAACGCGATGAAGCTACCGCTCGCTTGGTCTGCAGTAAACAGTGAAACGCTGGAACTGGTTGATCCGATTCATATCAATGAAATCATGCAACGCGTACCAGGCGCCTGGATTAGTCGCGGCAATGGACAGGAAAGCATTATCGCGCTGCGCTCACCGGTGTTAACGGGTGCCGGCGGCTGTGGAGCCTTCTTTGCGGCTGCAGATGGCATCAGCCTGCGCGCACCAGGATTTTGTAATGTAAACCAGCTGTTTGACACAAACTTCGAGCAGGCGGGTCGCATTGAAGTCATCAGAGGTCCGGCTACAGCACTGTATGGCTCTAATGCGATGCATGGCGTTATCAATGTCATAAGCGCCGCGCCGACAGAAGAAATCGACAACAGGCTAGCATTCGAAGCAGGGCCTTATGACTACTACCGTGCGAAGTACCGCTTCAGTAATACGATGGGGAAACACGGCATCAGTGTCAGTGCCAACGGCACAACTGACGGCGGGTATAAGGATGACTCCGACTATGACCAACAAAAGGCCACGGTGCGCCATGATTATGCGGGCCAGAGCTGGAATGTTCGTACCGTGCTGGATGCTGCCAACCTGAACCAGAACACTGCAGGCTTTATTAAAGGCTATGAAGCCTACGAACATAATGACTTGAAAAAGCGTAATCCGAACCCCAATGCGTATAGGGATGCATGGTCTGTGCGCTTTTACAGTGCGGCCAGCATCGCACTGAACGACACCAACACGCTCACCCTCACGCCCTATTTGCGGGACAACGATATGGAGTTCCTGCAACATTATTTGCCCTGGCAGCCGGTAGAAGAAAATGCACATGACAGCCTGGGACTGCGCGCTACACTGCAGACGAATACCGACACATTGCGCTGGATAAACGGCATCGACATGGAGTACACAAACGCCAGCCTTAAGGAGACGCAAGATGAAGACTTTAGCCCTAACCAACCTGCGGGGGTGCACTATGACTATCGGGTGAATGCGACGGGCGGCGCAATCTACAGCCAACTGCGCACGCAAAGCGATTCACCGTGGGAGATTGACGGCGGGGTGCGACTCGAATACACCAACTACGACTACAACAACAAAACCACCGATGGTGCTCCCTGTGGCCCCGCAGCGACCAACTGTCGCTTCTACCGGCCGTCAGACCGAGAGGACAGCTTTACCGACTGGTCACTTAACGCTGGAGTCAGCTATAGCCTAACGGAAAATCACATCGCTTATCTGCGACTGGCACGCGGTTTTCGTGCGCCGCAGGCGACAGAATTATACCGATTGCAATCAGGCCAAGAAACGGCCAATCTGAACTCGGAAAAAATCGATAATGTTGAACTGGGGCTCCGCGGCGACTGGCTTGGTACTACGCGCTACGATGTCGCGGTCTATTACATGCACAAAGACGACGTTATCTTTCAGGACGCCAATCGATACAATATCAGCGGCGCCCAAACCCGCCATTATGGAGCCGAATTAAGCGTAGACTATGCGCTAGATGACAGTTGGTCTGTGGGCATAGATGCGAATGTCGCAAACCACACCTACGACAGCAACATTGAATTACTGGGTAGTAGCGGCAACATTAAGGGCAACGATATCGACACTGCCCCAAGAGCTTTCGGCAGTGCCCGTCTGGACTGGGATTTTTCCACACTCGTCGGACGCAGCAGTCGAGCTGAGCTTGAGTGGGTCTACATGGACTCCTATTATTTGGAGCCGCAGAACAACCATCAATACGACGGCCACTCGCTGGTAAACCTGCGTATTACCAGTGACTTGACCGCACGATGGTCAGCAGGATTGCGCCTTACCAACCTGTTAGATGAAGACTACGCTGAGAGAGCAGACTTCGGCTTCGGGGAATATCGATATTTTGTTGGCCAACCGCGAGGTGCATATCTGCAAATTAGTTATCAGTTCGGCGCGACACAGGGCTAACGTTGCCGTTTTTTGACCTGAGGCGGTACGCCGAATGAATAAGCACCGCTCGCTGCTCGATCGAAACGTATCAACTGAGCCACGAATATCCGCGGCGGCCCTGCAGGCCCCCGGTATGTATCGCCAACACCGGTGCATCCTTGTCCCAGGCACCACATGCACGTAACTGATGGATCGCAAGCAGCATCTTGCCGGTATACACAGGCTCGAGTTCGAAACCGTGAATGGCTTCGAATGTCAGCATAAACTCGCGCAGTGAGCGGTTGACGCGGGCGAAACCACCGCAGTGATAATCGTGCAGAATCTGCCAGCTCGCGGGGTTATCGTGCGGCAGGTGCGGGAGCAGATCCTGCACCCGCTGCGCCAGATCATGCGCGCCCTTAAGGGCAGAGATGCCATCGATTTTAAAGCTTTCGTCTAGACCCGCCACCAGCCCTGCCATTGTTGTACCGGTACCCACTGGCACAACAATGTGGCGCGCTAACGGCGCTCTCTGGCGGATGATATCCGCAACGGCCATGCACCCTCGAGCCCCTCCGATGGAGGCACCCCCCTCTGGAATCAATAAGCAGGGTGCGAAACGCTCCTTTAGTTGCTGCTGATAAACAATGTCATGGCGCTGCCGATACTCTTGTCGACTTACATAGACGAGGCGCATGCCCCAGCGCCGCGCATCGGCCAGCATGGCGGACGGTTCTTCTGTCGGCTCGCCCCGAATGATACCGACGGTTTCGAACCCTAGCTGGTAACCCGTTGCCGCCAGCGCGTGCAGATGATTTGACCAGACGCCTCCGAATGACACTAGGCGCGCAATCCCCAAGCGCTTTGCCTCAAAAAAATAGTGCCCCAACTTAAACGATTTATTACCGGGGGCCGGACCTCCTGTCTGATCCAAGCGCAACAGGGATACATGACCTAATGACACACCCAGAACAGGCACATCGCTTAGCTCATGTAACAGCGATTCTTGAGAACCGTTTATGGCAGTCCTACGTTATTTTTCGCCAACACTTGCTCGGCGCGATAACTGGAACGCACAAACACACCGGACACCACTTCAAAAAAGCCCTTTTCCAGGCCCCACTGCCGATAACGTTCAAACTCTTCGGGGCTAACATATCGAGCAATAGGGTAGTGATTAGGTGTCGGTTGCAGATACTGACCAAGAGTTAGAATATCGACATTGGCGGCACGTAGATCGTCCATGCATTCGACTATTTCCGCCTCACTTTCTCCCAGACCGAGCATAAGACTGGTTTTGGTCAGCACCTTGGGGCGAAACGCTTTTGCATGAGCCAGCACATCCAGCGTCTGTTGATAACCAGCGCGCGGGTCACGCACCGGATGAGTCAGTCGATAGACCGTCTCAATATTTTGTGCAAACACAGCAATACCAGAATCAACCACCTTTTCAATATCTGCATGCACACCCATAAAATCTGGCGTGAGTGTCTCTACTGCAGTGCCCGGATTAACTTCCTTCACCCGTTTCACGCAGGCTGCATAGTGCAATGCTCCTCCGTCTGGCAGATCGTCCCGGTTGACCGAGGTCAAAACCACGTACTTGAGATTCATCAGTTGTACAGAACGCGCGGCGTTATCGGGCTCCTGAGCATCCAGCCATCCTTTGGGGTTACCCGTATTCACCGCACAGAAACGGCAGGCTCGCGTGCACACATCCCCCATCAACATAATGGTCGCGGTACCCGCACTCCAGCATTCGCTCATGTTAGGACATTTGGCCTCCTCGCACACGGTAGCCAATTTGTGTTGGTGAACAACACCTTGAACTCTCTCAAACGTCGCGCCGCCGCGGACACGAATGCGCAACCAGTCAGGCTTCTTTTGACGTGGATCGTTCTCACCGGAAGACTTGATACCGTCTTTAATGGCGGTAATTCCCAAGTCGTTAACGAATTTCTCTCCGCTGCCAACCTGTACGGCCGGAATACGGTCATTGCTGGACATACGCCCTACCCTTAGTCGTGAGTGACACGGTTGCCATTATAACGGATCCATGCGGGTCCGCACAGGACGTGACATTCAGCCCTGCCAAAGGAACACGCCGTGTCACATTCTATAATAGTTTAAAATCAGACCAGACTGCGCTATTTTTGCGCTTATCATTATTACAGGGCAATCTTCCGGCAGCACTGAACAGTGGCTCAAACTCCGATACAGGGCGCAAAGGACTGCAGCAGCGCGCAACGCCCAAAGCCGTTGGACAGCAGTCTCTAGAAATGGACTAATTGGTACAGCGTCAGCGCTATGTATTCCCTCGGCGTCGCTCTCTTAGTTGACCTTTTACGCTGGCAAGGCGCAGAATCGCTTAGCCGTTATTGCCCGATCAGGAGGCACAATCGCACCTTCGCGATCACAGTAGCCAGAATTCTATTGTTTGCCCCAGGCAACTTCACACACGATTAAGGCCAACCCGCTCTCGCTCGATCCACTCGCACCGTTTCAATCTTCCCGGTTTTTTCAGCGGCAGCGAGCTCGCCGTCCGATGATGCCGCCGTCACAGCAAACAGCGTTTTTCCGTCCATACCCCCCAGCATACAGGCGTAACAAGGTTGACTGGTTTCGACTCGCTTGAGGACTTCACCTCCCTCGGCAACCAATATCACCTCAGGAGCAAGTGCGTTCGCCACCCAGACCTCATTATTATCATTGAGGCAGATACCATCAGGTGCAACATTCTCAACAGCGGCCCAGACTCGGCGATCGCTCAGTGACTTGTCGGCATTGATGGTGAACGCTGTCAAACGACTCGCTAATGTTTCAGCCACAATAAGCGTACTGCCATCAGGCGTAATAACACTGCCATTAGGAAAATGCATATCCCCCGCGGCCAAGTACACCGATCCATCGGCATCGATGCGTACCAGGTTTGTAGAGGGATGGTCACTAATGACGTCGGCGCCCCGCGTCCTCAGCTCAGCATCAAGATCAAAGCCAAAGTTACCTACCCAAGCGCTACCGTCAGCATCCACGACCATATCGTTGCACAAATGCGCTGTCAGATGACTAATATCAGCGTGCAGTGCCAGCCCCGTCGGCTCCAAGCGCTTGACCGCGCGCTCCTTCATCGCAACAACCAATAAACGCCCATCCGGCAACCAACCAATTCCCGATGGCTGGTCATCGAGCGTTAACTCGGTGCGCACCTTCCCAGTTTCATCCACCGACTTTACGGCGTGTGCATAAAAATCGCTAAACCATAAACGCCCATCATGCCACCGCGGGCCCTCACCAAAATGCAGCCCTTCCAGTAATATTGAAGTATCCGCCATACCATTCTCCTCCGTGCATCCATGTAAGGCCCACAAACAGCCCCCATTCATCAGCAAGATCTGTCCGGCAAATAGGGGTTGGCTAGCCCGGCTAAAACGCCATTATAACTAGCGAGGCAATAGTTATACTCCGCACACGTAAAATCCTCAACCGCCAAGCCTCTGGCGCGGTACCCTCCCTCGTCGATATACCGCATAATGCTGATGATAGCCGTGCAATCCATCATCAACATCTCTAAAGGCAGTTAACCCATGCGATCATCATTTTTGCTTGCCGCTTCTGTAGTGGCTCTGATGCCCCTTACAGCGGCCGCCACCTCAACCCCGTCAACGGCCGCGTTGGGCACGTTCGGCATCGACACTTCCCAAATGGATCCCAGCATCAAGCCCGGCGATGACTTCTACCGATACGTCAATGGAAAGTGGCTCGCGACAACCACTATCCCTGCTGACAAGTCGCGCTACGGTAGCTTCGACGTGTTACGCGATAAGTCCGAGACAGATCTGCATGTTCTGTTAAATGAACTTATCGAATCGCCGCCCATTGACCCTACATTGAAAAAAGTCGTGGCTCTTTACTCTTCGTGGATGGATGAGGCGACCATCGAGAAACGGGGCATCACACCGCTACAGCCGGATCTCGATCGCATTGCGGCTGCGAAGGATAAAACGGATTTAATGAGGCTGATTGGCCGCATCGAGATGAGCGCTCCGTTTGGCTTTGGCATACAGCCAGACCCGGCTGACACATCACGCTACAAAGTATTCATCGGCCAAGCGGGGCTGGGCATGGGGCGCGACTACTACACCAACAAGGGCGCAGAATACGATGATTTTCGCACCGCCTACCAGAACCACATTGCTGCCCTTTTGACACTGACAGGCGATACCGATGCACGCACTAGTGCTAAGGCGGTTTTCCAGCTTGAAATGGCACTCGCGCAGGTGCAATGGACGCCGGCGCAACAGCGCGATGTTCAAGCAACCTACAATCCGATGAATCGAGACGAGCTGATGAAACTGGCGCCTAATGTCGACTGGCCTGTTGTGTTTGAGGCCACTGGCCTCAAGGACACACAGAGCGTCGTTGTTGGCGAAACCACTGCAATCGCAAAAGGTGCCGCCTTGCTCGATTCCGTTCCCCTGAACACGTGGAAGCAGTACCTGGTGTTTCATCGTGCCAGTGACACGTCGAGCCTGCTACCCAAGGCTTTCGATGATGCTAACTTCGACTTCTATAGCAGGACGATGCGGGGTACGCAACAGCAGCGTGATCGCTGGAAGCGAGGCGTAACCCTAGTCGACAACAATATAGGCGAAGGTCTCGGACAAGCTTACGTAAAAAAACACTTTCCGCCACAGCATAAAGCACAGATGGAGCAACTGGTGAATAATCTGCTGGCTGCACTAGCAGCCCGTATCGACACGCTGGACTGGATGGATGATGCAACACGAGCTGAAGCCCTCAAAAAGTTAGCGACCTTTGATCCACGTATTGGTTACCCTTCAACGTGGCGCGATTACTCGGGGCTGGCCGTTGAGCCGGACACGCTATTTGAAAATATTCAAAACGCGAATCGATTCGAGTGGAAACGTCAGGTTAGTCGTCTGAAGCAGCCGGTTGACCGAGACGAATGGCATATGACGCCTCCGACCGTCAACGCGTATTACTCCCCGTTAATGAATCAGATTACGTTTCCTGCGGCCATATTGCAGCCACCCTTCTTCGACGGCAAGGCAGATCCAGCCGTCAACTATGGCGGTATTGGCGCGGTTATCGGTCATGAGATCGGCCATGGCTTTGATGATCAGGGCCGCGAGTTCGACGAGAGCGGTCGAATTCGCAACTGGTGGACGCCTGCAACGAGCAAGAACTTTTCCGCTGCCACGAAGGAACTGAGCGAGCAATACAGCGCGTACTGCCCCATCCCGGGAGACGACAAAACCTGTGTCAACGGTGCTCTGACCATGGGCGAAAACATTGGCGATTTGGGGGGCATGCAGATGGCGTATACCGCTTACAGGCTTTCGCTGCAAGGGCGCGAAGCGCCTGTGCTTGAGGGCTTCACCGGCGACCAGCGCTTCTTTATGGCTTGGGCTCAGGTGTGGCGCGGAAAGTCTCGCAATGACGCGCTGCTTAATCTGCTTCTCACCAACCCTCATGCGCCAGGGATGGTGCGTGGGCAGAACCCTCAGCGAAATATTGACGAATGGTATGAGGCCTTTGGCGTCACGAAGGATGACACCATGTATTTACCCCCAAAGAGCCGCGTGCGCATTTGGTAGCGGGCTAAATAAGTCACCAAGAGTACCCACCACGAATGTCCCCACTGCGGAGGCTACAGGGGGCAAATGACTCAACATCCAGTACTGATATCATCAAGCTCTGTTTTGCTGATCAGGCTATGTCGTATTCCTGTAGCCCTGTCGCCTCATGTAAACGCTTATACTCCTTAAAATTTCCGGCGAAAAGAAATGAGGCGTGCCCTGACTCATTCGTGTAATAGCTGTTGCAGTCAGACGAGCCCCAGCTAAATTTAGCGTATTTTTCATCCATCGTATTATTGTAGCTCTGAAACTCCTCCCTTTTTATATCCAGAGATTGTTTCCCCGCGCTGCGCAGATCGGACAGTAAGCCGACAATCGTTTCGACATTGCGCTCAGCAGTGATGAAATAAGAAACGTTTAGGACGAGGCCGTTTGGACCCACAGCGAAAAAGAAATTGGGGAAATCTGGCACAGAAATACCCTTGTGCGCACGCGGTGTGTCCCCCATCACCGCACCAAGGTTCGCTTCATTGAGTCCGATCACATCGAATCGATCATAATCGAGTATTCTATAACCCGTGCAATAGATAATAACATCGGCCTCAATCTCCCGGCCACTACTGGTCACGATGCCCGAGGGCGTTATTTGGTCCAGCCCCTCCCCTATCAGCTCGACATTGTCTCGATTTAACGCCGGATAAAAATCATCCGACACCAGACCTCGTTTGCAACCGTAGCGCGTGTCTGGCGTTAACACCTTGCGCAGTGCTGGATCATCAATAGCTCGGTCAATAAAGCTCTCCACCATGCCTTCAAACTGGCCCATGCGCTTGTGACCATTCGTCACCGCATATTCTACCTGCCCCATAAGCATGCGCTGCATCCACCGAGTCAGCCTTATCAACGTCGGGACATGCCGGAATCGCCAGCGCTGTCCCGCGCTATATTCCTTTTTTCGCCTTGGCATAATCCAATTAGCGGAGCGCTGCAACACGGTCAGTTGGCCTGCCTCTTTCGCCACCTCCGGCACAATCTGCACTGCACTGGCAGCGGAACCCACCACTACCACACGCTTACCCTTCAGATCGACGTCGTGGTTCCAGCGTGTGGCGTGCCAACTATCACCCTTGAAACTGTCTATGCCTTCCACCTTGGGATAGAGCGGTGTGTGCTGGTTGCCCATTGCATTGATGAGAATGTCAAAAAGTCCAAGTGGGCCCGCTTCAGACTCCAATTGCCATTGTCCTGGTTTTTTATATTCGGCTCGAACGATACGGGTATTGAACTGCATATGCGGATCGAGGCCAAACTCCGTAGCGCATTTGGCCAGATAAGCCTGTATCTCGGCGAAGCCCACAAAGCTCGCACTCCAGTCCGGGTTAGGCGCGTAAGAAAATGAATAAGAGTGTGCCCAAACATCACAGGCCAGCCCGGGGTATGAATGCAGACGCCAAGTCCCTCCGGGTGCATCCAATACATCAAAAATCGTAAAGTCCGAAAAACCCTGTTTCAGTAGTTCACGGCCCGCGGCAATACCCGCGGGGCCCGCCCCTATTATGGCAATACGCATTCTTGAACGTCCTCTAGTCGCTATAAAATTGATTCCGATATAATACTGAACAACCGAGCGCTGACCCACTCGGCCGTATCAATAATTCGTACCGAACGGGAAGTTGTTTGATGATCAGCACCCACAAAATACAAAGCGCAACGCTACCCTCTCACAAGCCGCAAGACACCCAGCGCCATCAGTCGTAAGACCCTGTCGTGCGTTCCCTATTCTTCGCTAAGGCGAAGTACGTCTATCGATAAACCCAACTTTTCTTTGGCTCCGTACCTGCTTCATACTCAACGACTTGTATATCGAACCAGATCGGCAGGAGATATTGCACGTAAAATGCATGGGTAGTGGTGGGCGCAATGACAAGGTCTTCATACTCTTTTATACGCACGCGATCGTCTTTTTCCTGCCACTGTTTGCATTTCGCCAGCATTTCATCAACTTCCTCACGACTGTCATACAAGAAGCCTAGGTGATCATAACCGGGCGAGTGAAGGTGCTCTTCCTGCTCCATCAGCAGCAGGAACTGACTGACTTCATCGTCGGTGGCCAACAACAGACCTGCAGTGTCGAATAAAGGCACGTCTATCGGGTTAAAGCCGAACACCTCACTGTAAAAAGTTACAATGGCGTCCCGGTCACGTTCAAGACCGCCCGGAGGCAACGTCAATTCCATATGATTAAAGCGTAATGCTGGCATAAATAAGTTCCTCTTAATTCACTTTTTACGTAAAGCGTGATGACTTTTCGTGATACTTAACAACAAAAAAAGAGCCACCATTGGCCCGAGCCGAGCAGGACGACTTGTCTGGGCAGCCGATATTGAATGACGGCACGATTCGCACGATACCTGAAGCGCTCAATTAATCAAACAACATGGTTATATAAGCAACAAAAAGGACCAAATGAACAACCCCGTGAATAACATTGGTTTTTTCGCTGGAAAATGTCACCACCGAGACCAAAATTGTAGTCACAAGCAAGACGGTGTCGACAGGATCTAGCCCGAGAATAACTTTGTTGCCCGTTGTCAGGCTAATCATCATGATGACTGGCACTGTCAGACCAATAGTCGCCACGGCTGAACCAAGGCAAATATTAATTGAACGCTGCAGCCGATTATCAACCGCCGATTTCAACGCCGCTAACCCTTCGGGCGCCAGAACCAGAAGTGCAATGATTACGCCCCCGAGTGCGACCGGCGCGCTAAACGCCATCACTTGGTAATCAATAATTGTTGCCATACTCTTGGACAGAAGCACAATGGGCAGCATGTTAGCGAGAAGAAAAACGACATGGAAACCAACCGATCTCACGACAATATCCCCGTGATCCTGTGCGTCCTCAATGGACTCTCCCGGACCAACAAAGAACCCTCGATGGCGAAGCGTCTGCATGATCAGGAAGGCGCCATACAGTCCCGCAGATGCGGCCAGAGCAAACACCATCTGCGCGGTGGAATATGTGCCCAATGCGCTGGCTACCGTAAAGTTGGGAAGAATTAGACTGAGGACGGCAAGCGGTATCAATACCACCAGAAAGGTATTCGCACCTTGCAGATTATGCGCCTGCTCGAAATGGGGAAGCCCGCCAAATAATAGTGAGAGTCCGACAAGCCCGTTAAGAGCTATCATTAAAACAGCAAACATCATGTCCCTGCCCAACTCCGGATTCTGATCCCCGTTAAGCATGACGGCCGAGATCATGACAACCTCGATACTAATCACCGAAAGCGTCAGGATAAGCGTGCCGTAGGGTTCGCCCAGTTTGACAGCCAAACAGTCGGCATGGTGAACAACGCCAAACGACAGCCAAAGCATGACAGGGAACAGCCAAGCGAATAATAGCAAGGGGGTCGCCCAGCCCGACAGCTGGGACAGCCATCCACCCCCCAGCACGAGAAATATGACCAGCGTGATCAGGCCAACTATAAGCCCCGACTCCCGCCTAATCATTTCCAGCGGGACGTAAGATTGCGATTTTTCTATTGCCATATAAGCCAATTGCTAGTCTAAGGGTACATGTTACGAAGTGACTGTTGGGAGAACCAGACTATAGATTTTCTCACATCAGGTAGGCACAGCAGGAACCAAGGATTAACGGTATCATATTATCGCACGAGAATATTTTTCCCTTCCATCATAAGACTATCAACCGCTCTTGGACACTTTCACGTCCTCTGAGCAACGCTATGGCGCATGAGCCAATGAAGGATTCTCTTGGAGACTATCGATAACGTGTGCAGGGCAATTTAACGACTGCGAAGGGACTATGTTTAGCCCTTAGAGATTTTAAGCACTTGACCGATCTTGAGGCGATCATTAATCCGACCGTTTGTGCGACGTAAATGTTGAACACTGGTGCCATAGCGAATGGCGATATCCCAAAGGGTATCACCCCGGTTAACTCGATACGTCATTTCGTTGCTGGCGAGTCTATCTGCCCCGCCGGCATTGCTCGCCACTGCGTTTTCATCTGGCAACCGGAGTTTCTGACCAACTTTAATGAGATTTGAGCGCAATCCGTTTACCAAACGTAGCTGCGCCACCCGAACGCCCGTGCGGATAGAAATACCCGACAGCGTGTCGCCTCGGCGGACGACATAGCTTTGCCCATGCCACTGCCTTTGAGATCCGGACATCCGTGCCAATCTGGCCTCATAGCGTTCGACAAATACGGCAACATGATAATGGGGAGGACGACGTTCGCGAGTAACATCAAGAACACGATCTTTCTCTAGGGCCAGCAGAGTTTTCTCGAGCCAAGAATGACACTTCCTCTCCCTGGGAACTCTCAAATCAATTGCCATGCCAGCTGGATGCACAGATTTTGCCGCAGAGTTGGCCGGCTGGCGGTCTTTCGGCCTCAGTAGGCTGGTTACAGTGAGCTTCTCGCCACAGGCTCTGTGATATTGCACGCTGAGCCGATCTAAAAAAACTTTGGCCCCTGGCACTACATAGGGAAATGATACGTCATGTAACACCAGGTGACTGTCGGTATTAACCCGCACCAGTCGACCACTGTTTACGATCCCCCGAACCGAACCTGAACTCTTTACAAAGGTATATCCGTAAGAATGAGCTGCTCGATATTGGTTTTCGATCGACGTCGGAGAACCTTTAAGACTTTGTGCCTGCACCCCGTTCACGACCAGCAATGGCAGGAGCATAAGCGCAGCGGCAATCAGATTTTTCAACTTGTTCCCCACACGTCTACACGAATTTGCGTTCTAACGCTAAACAGCTCAATACACGTCGCTAAGTTACAGCTCAATACTCCCGTGAATTGTGACGATTGTCCAGTATCTTATTGTATTTATTACCAATAACTGAGTTTTGAATGATCTAAAGTCGCTTTTTCCGTTTTTTTCGTCATATGAAAGGAAGATACTACAGCAGGCCCTCTATGCCACCCTGGCCATTGCCCAAAAAGCTGGAGCAGTGACTATCGGTTACGGGCTGTTTATTAACGCTGTCATTAGTTTTCTTATTGTCGCCTTTGCCGTGTTCCTGCCCTGCAGAAGCATCAATAAACTGCAAGCTGAAGAGCCGAAAAAAGAACCGACAACAAAGGATTGCCCTTACTGCGTCAGCGCTGTCGCTCTCACCGCGACCGAACGCCCGCATTGCACATCAGAACTATCGGGTATCTAAGGCACAATCTCGAGCGCTGAGTAATAGAATCCGGGCCTACTGCTTACTCGTAAAAGGTGGTCTTTCCAGTAGTGATGTCGTACATGGCGCCGACAAGTGCGAGCTCACCTTTGTCAATCATACCGCGCAGTACTAAGCTTCTGTCACGAAGCATCTGCATGGTCAATTTGACATTCATATCAGCCACTGACTGCACGAATTTAGCATTCGTTGAATTCGTCGGAGAGTAGTCTTCCTTTTCTACTGCCGTTACTGCCGGCTGGATGTTCGCCAGTGTAGCCGTCAAGAGCCCTAACTCCACATCGTCACAGGCCCCCTTGATGGCGCCGCACTCTGTATGACCCATAATCAAGATTATCTTGGCGCCGGACACTTTAGTGGCGAATTCGAGGCTGCCCAGAATATCGTCATTGACGAAATTACCCGCCACGCGTGCCACAAACATATCTCCGATCCCTTGATCAAATATAATTTCGGGCTGGGTGCGGGAGTCAACGCACGTCACCACTGCAGCAAACGGATATTGTCCGTCAGCAGTCTTCTTAACCTGCGCAAGATAATCCACTCCACTTGCAGTACCGGAAACAAAACGTTCGTTGCCCTCTTTGAGCATTTGCAGCGCCTTGGCTGGCGTAATCGCTGCCTGCATTGATTTTGTCATAACACCACCCGGAGCACTATCGAGGGCATTGGCTGCGGTGGCACAGATCGCGAGCGTAAAGGCACATGTCAAAAATATCGACGTTCTGATCATCTTCATCTGAACAAACTCCTGTTGCTGATTGTAGGTGTCGCCGGTTGCTACACATGGTCACGTTACCGCGAATGATGCGTTCGGTAAAGTGTACTTCTATTACAGTAATCGCAGTGCCCCTAACCCCGAACTCAGACACTTTGAGCGGAGTGCTGCGGATCGTGTAAAGTGCTCGGCCCTGTTGCAGGCCGCCAGTTGTCCTGATATATTTTTTGAAGCTCCAATTCAGAGTTTAGCAAGCGTATACATTGGAGGTGCAGAAACTTAGCAGCCTCCAGCAGTGACCATCGCGTAACAGCCGAGTAAAAATGATGGCGGATGGGGCAGGTAAAATGTTCGGAGAAGATAGGTTGACCAGACAAATAGAATCTCATGGCGAAGCGGAGCTGCAGGAAATCGCTGCTCTCGAGGAAAAATTGCAATCGTGCGTAGGGGCTGAAACTGGCCCTTTTTTAGCATGGGACAGGGTTAATCGCCCAATGATTCGCCATTGGTGCGAGGCAATGGGCGACAAAAATCCCGCCTATAGCGATCCTGCTGTGGCGGCAAAAATCGGTGCGCCTCAGGGCACGGTCATTGCTCCGCCGACGATGATGCAGGCGTGGACTATGACTGGGTTTAGCGGACAGCACCCTCCAGGGTCTGATACCCGCGAGCAAAATCCCGCCATGGCCTGCTTTGCAGAGCACGGTTACTTGGCCGTGGTCGCAACGAACTGCGAACAGGAGTACATGCAACCTGTTTTTGAGGGCGACAGTCTCAGCGGTCACGCAACCATTGAAGCTGTTTCCGGCCGCAAGACAACGGCGCTAGGCGTAGGCTACTTTGTCACTCAGCTCACTGAATATAGAAACCAGCGCGATGAAATTGTCGGAACTATGCGTTTCCGCATTCTCAACTACAGACCTGCACTACCCGTTTAGATTAACTCAAGCAGCACTCAGAAAAATTGGCTGATAATAGAGCAGAACCCTTATGAATTTTGAAAAAACAGAAGCACACCAATCGATTGAAGCGCTATCGCAAAAGATTTTTTGCGATCAGGTCGATGATCTCTACCACAAAGTCAATCGGGTCAAAAATGAAGGGTTCGACACCGACCTTTGGCGCGTGCTGGCTGACGCAGGTCTCTTAGGCGCCATTGTCGGCGAAGAATTCGGGGGAAGCGGTTTAACCTTTTTAGAGACCAGCACTTTACTCGAAGCACAGGGCACAGTGCTTGCCAAGCTACCTCTTTGGCAAAGCATCGTAGTAGCTCAAGCCATTGACACATTTGGGTCATTAGAGCAAAAACAGGCGTTGCTACCCAATTTCACTGCTGGGGAGGCACATTTTTCAATCGCTGCCTCAGAAGCTGCGCGAACTGGTTTTAACAGCATACTGTCTATTGCCAACGGCAAAGTATCGGGCTGTGTCAATGACGTTGCGTTTGCTAAAGATGCAGCGACGATCTTACTGCCGTTGAATGATAGGACAGGCAACGTCCTTTACCTACTTGACCTGCGTCGCGATGCCGTAACGCTTGAACTGCAGGTCACCAGCAATAACGAACCACATTACCAGTTAACGCTGGATTGTATGCCGATTGACCCAACGCGAATCATTGGCGCTTCCTCAAGCGCAGATGTACTGGAGTGGATTCTTCAGCGCAGTTATATCGCGATAGCCGCGCTGCAGTTGGGTGTGGTTGAGGAGGCCATTAAGCGCACCGCTCTTTACGTCAGTGAGCGTCATCAATTTAACAAACCGCTCGCCAGCTTCCAAGCCGTTAGTCATCGAGCCGCTAATGGCTATATCGACTACTCCTCGCTGCGTGCGTGTGTTTGGCTCGCGGCCTACAAAATTAGTGCTGGCCAAGATGCGACGACTGAATCGAGAACGGCAAAGTGGTGGGCCTGCGAGGCTGGCCACCGAATCGGCCATACCGCCCAGCACTTGCACGGTGGAATGGGGGCAGACATTGACTATCCAATTCATCGATATTTCTTATGGGCAAAACAACTCGAATACACGTTAGGGGGTGCGCAAGAACAGCTAGCTCAGCTTGGTCAAAAATTGGCGGACAATGATGACCTAGGAATTACCGTATGAATAGCGTCGACTTTAGCCGTATTGAGGTGGGCGATAGACTGCCGGAACTGTCTATTAATATTACCGCAAAGTTGATTACGGGAGCGGCCATTGCATCGCGTGATTATCAGAATGTTCATCATGATCAGGACGCTGCACGAGCGTTAGGATCACCTAACATTTTCATGAATATATTGACTACTAACGGCTTTGTCGGCCGATATGTCACCGATTGGACCGGACCATCTGGTGTTTTAAAGACGGTATCGATTAGACTGGGGTCACCCAACTACCCGGGCAACCCAATGGTAATGAATGGTGAGGTTGTCAGTAAAGACGACACGGATCGGTCTGTTAAGCTAAAGGTCACAGGCAAAAATACTATTGGTGATCATGTCATAGGGGACGTTGTCGTGCGGCTGGTTTGAGCGTTTAACCAAATTACAATGAAACACCTACCTTCAACCCTAGTTATATGAGTTAGATGCCTATGTTCCTCGAACAAAGTGAAAAGCAAATCGCACTGCGCGCAGAGATAAGAGCCTATTTCTCAAAATTGATGACGCCGAAAAACAAGGCAGCGGTGCTTAATAAAGAGGCTGGGGACGCCTATAAAGATATTATTCGTCAGATTGGCAGAGATGGATGGCTGACCGTTGGATGGCCAGAAGAGTACGGTGGCAAGGGTTACGGCGCACAAGAATCGTTGATATTTTTTGAAGAGACTCGCATCTCCGGTGCGCCCTTCCCTTTTGTTACGGTTAACACTGTAGGGCCCGCATTAATAGCCCATGGAGCCGCGGAACATAAGTCGTTTTTTTTACCTCAGATAGCAAGTGGTGAATTACATTTTTCTATCGGTTATACAGAGCCCAACTCTGGAACCGATTTAGCGTCGCTAAGCACTAGCGCCGTGCTTCACGGAGACGACTATCTCATTAACGGCAACAAGATTTACACAACGAGTGCTGAAGCAGCAGATTATGTTTGGCTGGCAGCACGTACTGACCCCGATGCCGATAAGCGGCATAAAGGTATCACCATTTTTATGGTGTCCACGGATCAACCCGGGTATTCGTTTTCGCCGATCAACACCGTAGGCGGCGCTAGAACCAATGTAACTTACTATGACAATATGCGTTGCCCTGCGAAAATGATTGCTGGCGAATTAAACCAAGGTTGGAAACTCGTCACGTCACAGCTCAATCATGAACGCGTAGGCTTGGCGGCGTGCGGGATCAATGCTTTGGCAATGTACAGTCGCGTTTTGAGCTGGGCGCGGCAGCGGCAGGCTAATGACTGTCGGCCCATTGAGGTGCCGTGGGTGCAACTCGCACTCGCTGAATCGCATAATATCCTTGAGGCTATGCGCGTAATGAATTGGCAAGCAGCATGGCAAAATGATCAAGGGGAACCCGACCCCGCATTTTCTTCCGCCATTAAGGCAGGAAGCTCAGAAGCCGTTATCGAAGTTTATCGTTTATTGATGGATGTACTAGGAGCCGAAGGTATGTTGCAGCGTGGCAGTTCCGGCGCAATACTTCAGGGCGACCTCGAAAACGAATATCGAAGCTGGCAAATTAATACCTTTGGCGGTGGTGTGGCAGAAGTTATGCGCGACTTAGTCGCCCGCTTCGGCTTAGACATGAAGGCCTATAAGCGCTAGCAGAAGCATACAATGCGGTAGACGATGAAATCTCTGAAAAGGTCTCAGGGCTGGACAAGTATTAGTGCGACAAACAATTATTAGACAGAGAGGATAGTATGGAGCAGGCATTACGCCCAAGAATTGGAGTCAACAAGGATACCCAGTTTTTTTGGGATGGACTGAAGGGCGGCAAACTGCTAATACAGCATTGCAAAAACTGCGACCAGCTGCAACATCCTCCGGGTGCGTGCTGCAAGCATTGTCAATCATTTGAGTTAGACGCGCTAGAATCATGCGGCCGGGGTGTGATTCACAGTTTTGTGCGAATGCATCACCCGATTCAACCCCCGTTTGAAGCAGGCCACCCTATCATCTTAGTTCAGCTCGAAGAAGGCACTCGAATTATCGCTGGACTCATTAACAGCACACCGGAACAGGTGCGTATTGGGGAAAGAGTAAAGCTAACGATCACTCGATGTGATGACGAAGTCACATTGGCATTGTTTGAGCCAGCGTAAATTGACCCACAATGAAAGATGACGGTCATCACCTCAAATTAGAACCATAGAAACGGTTTTAACCCGTTATTTTAACAGATAGTTTCGATGTAATTTCGATGTAGTTTTCAAAGAAGGCATAGTATGAGTGATAGAACAATTAGTGGTAAGGCGGCTATTGTCGGCATTGGTGCAACCGAGTTTTCAAAAAAATCGGGGCGCAGTGAAATGCGTTTGGCGGTGGAGGCCGTCTTGGCTGCATGCGCAGATGCAGGTATCGCGCCTGCTGAGGTGGATGGCATTAGCACCTATACGATGGACAATAATCCGGAAATGGAAGTGCACCGCCTGATAGGAGGCAAAGCGCTCAAAATGTTTTCTCGCATCGACTACGGTGGCGGGGCTGCCTGTGGACCGCTGTTGCAAGCTGCGATGGCTATTTCAACCGGCATTTGCGAGTGTGTATTGGTTTATCGGGCCATGAACGAGCGCTCAGAATATCGATTCGGAACGGGTGTCGCTGATCGTGGCGCTGACCCCACACATGAAACTGCGGCATTCGGATGGCACAGTCCTCACGGGTTGATAACACCTGCTTCCTGGGTGGCGATGGCCGCCTCTGCATACTTAGATAAATACGATGCCACAACGCTAGATTTAGGCAGGGTGTCCGTAGGTGGTCGATCAATGGCTGTGAACAACCCAAACGCCTGGTTTTATCAAAAGCCGATTACCTTGGCGGATCATCAAAATAGCCGTTGGATCTGCGAGCCACTGCGCTTACTTGACTGCTGTCAGGAATCTGACGGCGCTGTGGCTTGTCTCGTTGTATCGGCTGAGCGCGCTAAAGATTTAAGACAAAAACCTGCGTATATTCGCGGTGCGGCGCAGGGCTCTTGCGACGATCAACAATCGATGACCTCGTATTACCGCGATGATGTGACGCGCCTAACAGAATGCGCATTAGTCGCCGAACAGCTGTATCGACAAGCCGGGGTTGGCCCAAACGACATTCAGACTGCGGTGATTTATGACCACTTTACCCCTTATGTCCTAATGCAACTGGAAGAGTATGGCTTTTGTGGACGCGGCGAAGCCAAGGATTTTGTCCGCGGTGGAGAACATCTTATGAGCGGGACATTACCGATTAATACACATGGAGGTCAACTCGGCGAGGCTTATATACATGGTATGAATGGCGTCGCTGAAGGCGTCCGACAGATTCGTGGCCAATCGGTCAATCAAGTTGATAATGTAAAGCATGTTGTCGTTACGGCAGGAACGGGCGTTCCTACCAGTGGCCTGCTGTTGGGCGCAGAAAACTAACGTTTCACCTGATATTTAGATGCTTTTAAATCCCAAGTAGATGGGCCAACACCCGCTTCTCTTAGTTTAAATTTTTGCACTTTACTAGTTGGTGTCATAGGCAGCGAGTCAACAAACTCCATGTATCTTGGTACGAAGTAATGCGGGGCATTGGCATTAATAAAAGCGGCTAAATCTTCATGTGTTACCTGTGCTCCATCTTGTAAAACCACATTCAGCTTCAGCTCATGTTCACTCTCAACCTCTGCCAATGCGATGCCGAATGCAGCAACTTCTCTCACGTCGGGATGCTGAATGACGACGCTCTCGACCTCCATTGTCGAAATGTTCCTACCCGCATATCGAATAGCATCTTTCTTTCGGTCAACGAAGAATAATGCCCCGGTATTCGTATCTCGCTTCCCCAGGTCACCGGTACGATACCATTCGCCAAAAAAAGCCTCACGCGTGGCTTGGGGATCATCAAAATATCCGTTAAATACAACATAAGGCTCTAAAGGTTTGACACAAATTTCACCCACGTCTTCACCAACCACGGTTACACCCTCGTCATCCATAAGACAAACCTCACTGTCACTGACCGAGAAACCTAGGGCATGCAAGGGAATATCGTCACGCTCTTCCAACTGATTGCAGACTAACAAGCACTCACTTTGACCTAAGCCGCCACGCGTAATCCTAAGCCCAAAGCGTTCTTCAAACCGTTGCCTTTGCTCAGCGGAAAGCGGCACGACACCGGCTGTGCGCAGGGTATTCTTTGCGTCATCTGCTTTGTCGGGTGCGTTGAGTAAAAAAATACCCATCGCACCCAAGACAAACGTTTGTGTCGCTTTAAATTGGCTAATGCGATCCCAAAATGTTGTCACAGAAAATTTCTGCTCAATCACGCAGGGTATGCCTTCCAACAGCGCGCGGTAGATGCCGGTGATCCAGGCGGCGGAATGATACAGCGGCAGCGTGTTGTAGATAATATCACCGCCGCGAGAGTTGTACTGCTTACTCGCCCCATAGACGATCGCGCGAACCCAGCAATTATAGCTTTGCATCACACCTTTTGATTTACCCGTCGTGCCAGAAGTCCACAAAATTGAGCACGTATCACCGTAGTCTATATCGGCGGCTGTAACCTTTATCGCGGGTGAACTCAGGAGACTGTCATAACCTATAGGATTCAGTAACGTGGATTGGTCGATGTCTCCCACCAATACAATCGTTTCATTCCCTAGTCTGTTTTGCACGGCTGCCACACGATTTTGTAGCGCTTCATCGACCACCAGCACTTTGTAGCGGCAACGCAGCAGATTATCTAATAACCAGTCGCCTTTATATTCAGCGTTAATTGGCGTCCAGATCGCCCCCAATTTATTTATCGCAAGTGCTAGTAGCACCATCTCGACATCGTTGCTCAGCATTAACGCGACGCGGTCATTGGGCTCAACACCTATACTGCGTAAGCCGCCCGCCAATTGCCCGGTTAACGTGTCGACTTCTGCAAAGGTCAACCGCCGCTGATCTGTAAGAAGGAATTCACCGGAACCGTTTTCTAACGCCTGTCGATGCAATATCGCTGGGAAATTACGATTTTCTGGATTGCTCAAGTCAACTTGGTTCATTTTTTATTCTCGATAATTTTTTATCACACGCCATTCTAACAGTCTATTGATACAGAATCGCAGTTCGATATCGTCAGCGTGTCACTGACGATGACATTGATCCATGGCGGCACATTAAAACCGGTCAAGATTCATCACTTTTGTCCATGCTGCAATGAAATCGTTCACAAAGCGGCTTTTCGAGTCGCTTGAAGCATAAATTTCAGCAATAGAGCGTAGAATCGAATTTGAACCAAAAACTAAATCAGCCCGCGTTGCAGTAAACTTTACGGTGCCACTTGCACGATCTTTACCCTCAAACGTTTCCTCGTCTGTACCAATTGATGACCATACATTGCTCATATCGAGCAGGTTGACAAAAAAATCATTGCTCAACGTGCCAACGTTGCGGGTGAATACGCCACTGGCAGAATCTCCCGCATTCGCGCCAAGAACGCGCAGTCCACCGATGATCACTGTCATCTCTGGAGCCGTCAACGTCAGCAGGCATGCTTTGTCCACAAGCAGTGCTTCCGTTGAACGTGTGTCATCGGTCTTTTTGTAGTTACGAAACCCATCAAACGTCGGCTCCAGCACGCTAAAAGACTCTACGTCTGTCATTGCCTGAAGGGCGTCACCGCGGCCCGGGGTGAAAGGAACGCTTGCGCCGCTGGCTTGTTCAATTGCCGCTACGCCGCCGAGCACAATAAGATCAGCGAGCGATACCTGTGTACCGTTTGCATTGAAAGCGCTCTGAACACCTTCGAGACGTGCGACAACCGCTCCCACATTAGAAGAGGTGTTGATGTCCCAGTTTTTTTGAGGCGCCAGGCGAATGCGGGCACCATTGGCTCCACCACGCTTATCTGAGCCACGAAAAGTAGACGCAGAAGCCCAGGCCGCGTTGACAAGCTGCGAGACGGTGAGACCGCAGGAGAGAATCTCTGACTTCAGTTCAGCAATGTCCGCGTCACTGATTAGGGGGCCTGAATGAGACGGGATAGGGTCTTGCCAGATCAACTCTTCCTGAGGCACTTCCTCGCCCAGGTAACGCGAAATTGGACCCATGTCACGGTGGGTGAGCTTGTACCATGCGCGCGCATACGCTTCCGCAAACTCTTCCGGATTCTGATGAAAGTGAAGAGCAATCTTGGCATAGGCAGGATCCTTTTTCAGGGCCATGTCAGCCGTGGTCATCATTAGCGGCTCAGTGCGCGCTGGGTCATGAGCTGCGGGCGGCTGAGACGCGTGAGACGCGGCCGTTGGCGTCCACTGCACGTGGCCAGCTCCACTTGTGGCTTGTTCCCAGTCATAGCCTAGAAGAACGTCGAAGTATCCCATATCCCACTGCGTGGGGGTGACCGTCCAAGCCCCTTCAAAACCGGCGGTGGTTGTATCACCGCCCTTACCGGTGCCATAGCTGTTAATCCAACCCAAGCCCATGTCTTCCATACGCGCACCCTCGGGCGCCGCACCCACTTCCTCTTCCGGACCGGCGCCGTGGCCTTTGCCGAAGGTGTGGCCTCCCGCCACCAGCGCAACGGTTTCATAATCATCCATCGCCATACGCTTAAAGGTATCGCGGATGTCATAAGCCGATTTCAACGGATCCGGGTTGCCGTTGGGTCCTTCCGGATTGACATAAATTAAGCCCATCTGGACAGCCCCAAGGGGCGTTGCGAGATCGCGCTCACCGGTATAGCGCTTATCATCAAGCCACTCAGTTTCGGGCCCCCAATAAATATCCTCTTCGGGTTCGAAGACGTCTTCACGCCCTCCGCCGAAGCCCAAGGTTTTGAAGCCCATCGATTCCATGGCGACATTACCCGTTAAGATCATGAGATCAGCCCATGAAATCCTGTTGCCGTACTTCTGTTTGATTGGCCACAAAAGGCGACGCGCTTTGTCAAGGTTGCCATTGTCGGGCCAGCTGTTAAGCGGTGCAAAACGTTGCGAGCCTGTGGATGCTCCACCGCGACCATCATAGATACGGTATGTGCCAGCGCTGTGCCAGGCCATACGCACAAAGAAACCACCATAATGGCCAAAATCAGCTGGCCACCAATCTTGACTATCAGTCATCAGCTCAGTCAGGTCTTTTTTCAGCGCTTTCAAGTCAAGCCCTTTAAAAGCCTCGGCATAGTCGAAAGATTCCTCAAGCGGTCGCACCTGAGGTGCATTTTGGTTCAGAATCTTCAAATTTAACTGATTTGGCCACCAATGCTGGTTGGCGGTACTGCCTGTCGCTGCCGCTTTATTGGGGCCGTGCAAAACAGGGCACTTACTTTCGTTGCTCATAATGACTTCTCGCTCATTTGCTGGGCTGTATCGTACGTTTTTTAACCTAAGGACGGCTTAGAAATTGACCTCTAACAGTTTTATAGAGACAACCTATAATGTTATTACTATTGTGTAAAATGATCAAAATTAATACCTGTCATAGGTAGTCACTATGATATTTTTGCATTTTTAAAGTTTCTAGACTGCAGTGTTGGCTGAATGGCTGATTTTCCGCCACGATTCCCACACATTACGCTTTCAACGACAAAAAAGCTCGGTCTGCCAATAGACATGACTATTATGGCGCGGCAGCATACACAGCGTCACTTCTCATTGTACTATGCGCCGACTATTCAATCGTTTGAGGCTCAACTGTGCGGCAATGTTTTGGCGGATTACTGTTTTTGTTCATCGCTTACTCTCATATGAGTATTGGCGAACCGGCGGATGGCCTTTTCCCTAGCGCACCAAGAACTACTGACGGGCGTTTCACTAACCTCGCAGGCGACCTAGGGCACGGCTCACTGGCGGTGCGTGTACCGTTTATGTTGCGCCGCTTCGGCACGTATTTCAGAAATGGTGAGGGGGCGCCTAACCGCATTGCCAACGACGGATTATTCCTAAGGGAAAACGCCGGTAACGGCATTTCTACCGTCACTTGGATTGGGCACGCTAGCCTACTCGTGCAAATGGAGCGGGTTTCGTTTTTGACCGACCCAACCTGGTCAAATCGGCCGAGTCCGGTGCCGCTGATAGGCCCAAGCCGTTTTGTGCCGCCGGGACTGGCAATGGATGACCTACCCCCGATTGATTTTGTGCTTATCTCTCACAACCATTATGACCACCTTGATCTCCCGACCTTAAGGTCGCTGGCAGAGCGCAATCCGGCAACCGTGTTCTATGTGCCTCTAGGTAATAGCGCACTGCTACAGAAACAGGGAATCGCGAATGTGGAAGAGCTCGACTGGGGGCAAACGGAGGTTTATAAAGGCGTCACTATTCACTGTCTTCCTTCCCAACATTGGAGTAAACGCAGTCTCGCAGACAACGACAAAGCCCTCTGGTCGTCGTGGGCGGTGATCGGCGCACAACAACGTTTTTACTTTGCAGGGGATACCGGCTATTTCGATGGGTTTAAGATGATTGGCGACGCGCTTGGGCCATTTGACCTGGTGGCGATGCCCATCGGCGCCTATGAGCCCAGGGCAATGATGCGTGCATCACATATGAATCCCGAAGAAGCGCTGCATGCCGCAATCGATCTGCGTGCCAGCAGCGCTGTGGCGATTCATTTCGGCACTTTTGACCTGTCTGATGAACCGCTGGCGGAGCCACCGCAGCGTTTCAACGAGGCGGCGAAAAACTCCGAACTGGGTAGCGACGCGGCATGGGTCCTCGATATTGGTGAGACCCGCGCGTTTTGATTTGCACAGAGACAGAAAATATCCTCTGAATCTGCGCCTATTTAGTCGCGAACAGCCGCATCAATGCGCGCCACAAGAGACGTATCCAGATCCGGCGCTACTTCTGCTGCCAAACACTCTGCCAGCTCCTCCCGATTTTTAACGCCTAAAACTACCGTCTCAACCCCAGGCATCGACAAGGCGTATTGATGCGCAAGTTGTGCCGGGGATATTCCCATCTCAGCCGCGATTGAGCGAAACGGAGCCGCTCGATCAAAATCAAGCTGCTCTCTTGAATCTGCGGCGACTGACCGATCGAAGCCACTCGTTAGGGACCCTGCGGCGACCGCTCTGACCCCCATAACCCCAACAGAGCGATGCCGCGCTTGCTGAATGACGGCGCGAGGGTCTGGTTGTTCCGCGGCAATTGTCATACTGCCCGCCGAATCGAGTACATTGGTCACGCATTGGACAACATCGGGTCGTCTTTGCGCATTAATAATATCCAAATTCGTGACCTGTGTACTGGCAGCCGTCAAGCCCCAAGCTCTAATTCGCCCGCTCTGCTTAAGCTTTTCAAAGGCCGGAATGACATAATCGTTAAAGGTAGCGAAGGTCACTGCAATTTTTGATAATAATGCTTCTGGGAGGTTCGTCTGCCAATTATCGGGAACAACATAACCGTGCAGTATAAAAAGATCGACATAGTCTCGTCTTAACAAAAGCAAGCTTTGTTGCAGGGAGGTAGACAGTATGCCTTCAACATCCGTGCCGTGTGCAGCGCCTAGCATGCATTTGGTCGTCAAGAAAACGTCGTCCGGGTAACCATCTGGGAAAGCCAGCCCCATCACTTTTTCCGCCTCACCGTTGCCATACAAAGGCGCCATGTCAAACAGGTTGATACCCGCCTCATAGGCCGCATTAACGGTCTTTACCGCCTCACGCTGAGACGTGGAACCCCAGACCTGACCGATGCCCCCACCGCCTAATGAATAACGGCTAACCTCAAATAGCTGGCCCAATCTCTGTCGCTGCATGCGCTTCTCACCGTTTAGAATTTGTTAGTTCGCCCGCTTCTGACGCACGCGCGCGTGCCCTGTCTAAAAGCTCTGACCTATCCGGCACAACAAGTCTCTGGTTTGGGTATGTTTTTCAGAGGATGTAGCAAAGACCGACGCCGCATAATCCGCAACTCCCGACTCCATCAGTTTTACCAGGTGATCTTCTACTTCACTGGCGCTGCCGACGAGTGCCAGATCGCCATTGGATGTCGCGGTAAGGTCGGAACAATCGCTGTTTCCAATTCAATATCGGGCACGGTCTGAGCCACCACTGACAACACCGTCAGTGCGTCAAATCCTCCGGTGGATGTTCCGCCAACCAGTAGCTTGAGAACCCGTCTTTGAAGGCTAATCGGGCGTCTTCTGTGATTGCTTCAATAGAGGCGCTGAGTACTAATCCCGTTCCATTAATGCCAATCTTCACGGCCTAATCCCCTTTTACATCGTTGAGAGAAGCACATTAAGAGGAGTACATTTTTTTAAAAAAAACCTTCCCCACCCCGTTCCAACGCTTGCCGCCACCTGTCAGCGTTCGCCTTTTTTTAATGACTGCTGCGCAACCGATGGTGTCACACCTGCCATGTACAGCAAGCCTGCCATGATGGCCATATTCTTAATAAAGTTCTGCAACTCATGCCCCCGCTGCAGGCCTTCTTCCATGACCCAAAAGTTGTGCATAAAGAGACTGATCACCAGTGTGAGCCCGGCCAGTACAAATGCCACCAACTGCACACGATAGCCTGCCAGTAAACTCAGGCCACCTCCAATCTGGATAACGATAGTCAGCACCAGTAGAACAGAAATAAGCGGAACGTTATGCGCCGACATATATTCAGTCATCTCACCGAAACCGGTGACCTTCGTGATTCCGGGGACGATAAAGTATAGCCCGAGCAGTCCACGACCGATCAGTTGTAGTGCGCGCTGTAGTGTGCCTAGCTTGTTGTTCATTATTATTTATCAGTCTTGTTGTGAGGCATAAAGTATAGCTGCAGTGCGTAACGGATGATATCTATCGGGCGTCATGGCGACCTGCCGGAAGCCGCCCATGTCTCGCATAATGAGCCTAACCGCAACACTTCTTATATTTTTTTCCACTGCCACAGCTACAGGGATTGTTGCGTGCTGGCGTTTTATCCACTTTAACCGTAACGCTTTTGTTCAGCAACGCAGTCAGTTCGGCAATCGACTCTTGTGCACCCTCGCTGCTATCGACATGAATTTGGGCATGCAACTGCGCTTCATCGACTAGCGCCTGAATCTCCTTGCGACGCGCTTCGCTCGTGACACGCAACGCCAGCGGGTATTTCTCACTACCGCCGTTGCTGCCGGCATTCGTCTGGTAAGCACCACCGACGTGGTCCTTACGTGAATCCTGACGGCCCTTGAAAAAAAACTTGTCTGACATACCTTGGTCCTTGTTGGAGACATCATTTTCACATAAAAGTCAGCACATTAAGTGCATTAATCACTTAAGTACTTAATTTTTATGACAATAATTAAAAAATTGAGTGGGCCTCGAAATACTGCAGGCCGTGTGTGGGGCTAATTATTGATTGCCCCCTGGCGCCAAGCTTGGCTATTTTGCGTATTATAAAGGTTGTAGGCAAGGGCACGCTAATACGGTCAGCACCTCCGAACGAGTCCAACCCCGTATAGCACCGGACTAAAACAAGTCTATTTGATTGCCTGTGCCTGCAGTCTTTGATCTTTTTGCTCTAAACTTTCTGCTGCCCAGCTTTTTATAAACCTCTCCTGATATCGCCCGAAATTGCGGGCTTTGACGCACTCTCGCAATGCTCTCTTTAGCCAGTTTTACAGCTGATGCTTGCTCAACAATCGGCTGTGGATAATCGGTGTCTATTAAGTAATGCGTATTATCGATTAGGCTGTTTCCGCATTTCCAAGGCTCATGGATGAACTCATTGGGAAGGTTTACCAACTCCGGCACCCATTTGCGGATGTAATGACCGTTGGGATCATGTTCAAGTGATTGTTTAATCGGATTATAAGCGCGGATTGTATTGATGCCGGTAACACCCGATTGCATCTGTAGCTGACTGTAGTGAATGCCAGGCTCATAATCGGTAAACAAGCGCGCCAGATGATCGCCTGTAATCCGCCAATCTAACCAAAGCTGATAACTGGCAAAGCTTACGAGCATTGCTCGCATTCGAAAGGTGATCCACCCCTCAAAAATTAAATTACGCATGCAGGCGTCAATAAAAGGGTAGCCTGTATTTCCTGTTGCCCACGCTTTATATTTGACCTCATCGTGGCTGCCCTCACGCAAACCTTCAAAAGCCGGGTGCATACAATGGGTTTCGATTTCAGGTTGGTCTTCAATTTTTTGTATGAAATGACAACGCCAGGCAAGTCGAGAGTGAAAGGCCGTTAAATTTCGTCCAAAGCGCTTTTTGTCTTCAATGCTAAGCTGCTTTTGTCTTTTCTTTATGGATTGAATGACCTCTCTGACCGACAGGCTTCCCCACGCAAGATGCGCTGATAGTCGCGAGCAAGACGTTGCAGATAATCGAGGGCTAGAAATGTGATACAAGTACTGACTTGACCTCTCATTTAAAAAACTCTTTAAATCACCAACGGCTGCATTTCGTCCGCCACGTTGCACTGTGCCGAATAACTCGGCACCAAATAGGGAGTCCTCTTTATCCGGTAATTTTTCCGATGTGTAATCGCCGATGGGATTTAAAGATTTTGGCCTTGGCAGTATCGTTTCCAACATGCGTTTGTTTCGAATTTTTGACCAATCGTTGCGTGTGGAAAGCTTTCGGACAACACCATTTAGCGGGTATTCATAAAGCGGTATGCTCTTTGTTACACAGAGTTTTTTAACCGTTATATCTCTCCGATACGTCCAAAGGTTTCCTGACTCTTCATGAGCGTATATACCCTCGACATGAAACTTTAAATGAAGGCTTGTAATAATATCGCAAACATCGCCAACTTTAATGATGAGTGGCTGGCCTAATTCTTTCAAAGCGACATCTAAATCATAGAGACAATCAAAAATAAAATGCCAATGACGTCGAGAACTGAAGCTTTCTTGCCAGTACTCAGGCTCAACAACATAAAGTGGCAATATCGCCGTGTTTAGTCGAGAAGCTTCCAACAGTGGCCGGTGGTCGTTGATACGCAGATCGCGTTTAAACCAAACGATATTGATACTTTTTTTCATTGAAGAATTTACTCTTTATGCGCGACGGCAACGCTCGGAGCAGTATTTAACCTCATGCCACACTTTTTTCCATTTTTTACGCCATGTAAAGGGGCGCTTACAAACGGGGCACTGCTTTTCAGGAAGTTCATTTTTTTTCATTGCTTTTCATCTGATAGACGGGTTCTAACCTGGGCTATTGAACCCGCGAAATGGTTCACTCGTTGTTGCGTGCCCAAGATATTTGGGTTGAGCGCTGGGGCCTATTGCGAGCGGAATTTTAGCGCCTTGAGCGAGTCTTCACAACTGAGTCTATTTTCATCGGCAGACAGCTTTTAACGTTTCCAAGACACCAATGGATCGATTTATGTCCGAAGCTCATATTTCTACATCGCGCGGCGTCAGGCTGTTGCTGGCGATGTCTGCGGACGTTTTCTACCGGCGTCTGCCTGCAACGCTGTGGCCGGCGCTCCTCATGGCCTTCTCCTCGGCGACCTCTTTCCCTCTGTCTGGCCTGATGAATCGCAGATCCTTTGGGTCGGAATGCTTATGGCCTGTAACGGTCTACTGATGATTGCGTCGGGCTGATGGCTCTTTGCGAAAAGCTTCTCAGAGATGTTGGGCTCTAAAAAATAGCTTTTCGGTCTGCCTTTACCGTCTTCGTCACGATCAATGTTCTGCTCTGGGTAAGCCTCATCATGAATCTCTGGCACGAGCAGCTTATCGAAGCACGGCCTGTGACCCCCTTTGAACCGCTACTATCGGTGGCTCTCAGCGCCTCAAGGTGCCCAAAGCATCGTATTATATCGCAGAATGTACACTGCTTTGGATGCTGGGGGAAAAGCGTAGAGAGAGGCTCGCAATAGTGTGGGCAAAAGAGTGTGCAAGTTCCCTAGCTCCTTACCTTCCCCGTATCCTTCGGTTCCCATAGTTCCTAGGATCGTTGCGCAACTGCGGTAGCAATAAAGCGCAGACAAGAAGCGAAAACGAGGGCGGAGCTACACAAAAATATGCGTTGTCAGATACACGGTTTAAGAAGCAAGCTTTCCTGAACTTATCCTCAAGAAAATCGCATTACTTTCTTAGGACACCGCTATATCTATCGACGGGAGGATCTCCTTACAACCGCCCTTTTATTTATACTATACTCGAACAAGTTACATTGCCAAACTACACGTGCGTCGGTTGTCCTTACTTCGCGCGTGGAAAAGCGGAAGGGGATCAAAATGGAAAGCCAAGCGATGGAACACTATGACGCAGTAGTTATCGGAGCCGGTGTGAGTGGCATGTACGCCCTACATCACCTCCGCGAGATGGGTCTTTCGGTGCGGGTTTACGACGGTGCCACCGACGTTGGAGGCACCTGGTGGTACAACCGCTATCCGGGTGCACGAGTCGACGGCCCAGGCAGTCCCTTTTATTGCTACACCTTCTCGGAAGAACTTATGCAAGAGTGGGACTGGGCCGAAACCCAGTCTGAGCAGTCTGCAGTGCTCGCCTACCTCGAGCATGTCGCAGATCGTTTTGATCTTCGGCGAGACATTCAGTTCGACACCTGGGTAACAGATGCCCGCTACGACGAAACGGCGCAGCATTGGACAATAGAGACCCAGACTGGCGAACGCGCCTGCGCCAGATTCCTGATCTGTGCGGTGGGGGCGCTGTCAACGGCGAACAAACCCGACATTCCGGGAATTCAAGATTTCGCAGGTGAGTGTTATCACACCGGCCTTTGGCCTCATGAACCTGTTTCCTTCAAGGGCAAGCGGGTAGCGGTAATCGGTACAGGCTCTTCAGGGGTCCAGTCGATCCCCCAAATCGCGCGCGAGGCCGCGCACGTGACAGTGCTTCAGCGTACCCCTCAATATGCCTTTCCAGCCGGGAACCGTTCTATTACTCCGGAAGAAATGGCGGACGCGAGGGCGAACTGGAACATCCTCCGTGAAAAGATGGAGGCGAATTTCGGCGGTTTCCCTGTCGACAATCAGGCGCGTGCCGCTCTCGACGACACTGCCGAACAACGCAAAGCCCTGTACGAACGATTGTGGCAGCAAGGCGGCTTTAAGTTCTTCTTGGGACTTTACAACGACATCGCGATCAGCGAGGAAGCCAATCAGACGCTGGCAGACTTTGTTCGGGCAAAGATCCAAGAAATCGTGCACGATCCCGTTACCGCACAGAAATTGTTGCCCGATTACTTCGTCATCACCAAGCGTCCGATCCTAGAGGATGGTTACTTCGAGACTTTCAATCGAGATAACGTAAGTCTCGTCGACCTACGCGAGGATCCCATAGAGCGCTTCACAAACAGTAGCGTCATCACTCGAAGCGGTGAACACCCAATCGACGTACTCGTGCTTGCGACCGGTTATGACGCCATCAGCGGCTCGATGTTGCGCCTTAACCCCAAAGGACGGGGAGGTGTAAGCCTAAAAGAGCGCTGGAAAGAGCGCTACCACAATTATCTGGGACTTACGATCGGGGGTTTCCCCAACCTCTTCATGCTTCATGGTCCGGGGTCGCCCGGCGTGTTCTACAATATGCCACTGGGCGCTGAGCGCCAGATGAAATGGATCGGCCACTGCATGGAGCATCTTGACGAGAAAGAACTCGGTGCCGTCGAGCCTACGACCGACAGCGAAGAGGCCTGGGCTAACGAGGTCAGCGCACTCGCTAATATCACGCTATTCCCCCGCACCGACTCGTGGTGGACAGGCGCGAATGTCCCTGGCAAGCCCCGTTACTTCTCCGTATACCTCGGAGGCAGTATCTACTACCAGCGGATCTCTGATATGGCAGACCAGGGCTATCAAGGTTTTGTATTCGAGAAAGCGCAACGTTCGGCCGCCGCCAAAGAGTCTTGACGCAGCGAATCGACGTCGACATTTCAAACTCAAATGACGCAACACCACCCCTCGTAGTTTTCCACCGAGGAGAAAATACGCATCCGCTAGACCGGTAAGCGCGATATGCGCTGCTGTCAGGCGTTCCTGCGTGAACAGTTTCATCGAGCAAGGTCGTTACCCAGTCGAGGTCACTGTCCGCGCCATATCTGCCCACAGCAGCCGCCTTGCTACTCGATGGGGTTTAATAGGTGCAAAAGGGGACCTCGCATGCGTCGTCAAGTACAAGCTTAACTCGCCTCTTAAATCATGCTCGCCAGCTTTAGAGCGACAGTGCTCGTCCATGCATGAGAGGGACGTCTCGAGCAAAACCCAACGATACGTGCGCAATGCTGTTTCTTCGTCGTCGCTGTTTTCATTCCAATGTCGATGAGCATGCACTGCGCACTGGGTGGGCACTGCCGTTTGCAAGGAAATAGCGTTAACTTTCCAGTGCTATCGAGTGGCCATCTCAGAGCACCATGCGTTATTTTTTGTTTTTTTATCTTATAACGACCACGATTAGGGGTTAGATGTGCGTGATTTAAAAGGGCAGATTGCGGTTGTCACTGGTTCAAGTCGAGGGGTTGATAAGGGAGTTGCTCTTGCACTTGCCTAGCGGGAGTTCAGCATATTCTTCTCGAATCAACTCTAGTCTTCTTGTGGCTTTGTCCCTAAAAAATATTGTCTGCACCAACCATGTGGCCCATTGACGCGAGCGAGTGGTCTGATAGCATGCGTGCAGCTTAATCAGGGACGAGGCTTCTAATGAACCCAACAACAACGGCACCACAGCGTGGCGTACTCGCCTCTTTCGCACTCCTGCTTATTTCGATGATGCTATCGGCGCAGGCCTTGGCGTTGGAATTTGATGACGGTGGCTTCTCGGCATGATGGCCGGCTTGCTATCGCTAGTGGCAGTCACGAAGCTGCGTAAAGCCTGAGCCCTCTCAAGCCCGCCTAGTGCGGGTTTCAGCCATTGCAGGGTTAGCCGGTGCTAAGCGAATTTCGCGGTCTAAGGGTACTGCTTTGAGGGTTAGTTTTATTGAGACACATAACTTAATCTAATCGTATATTTAGGCACTGCATAGCGCACTACCTTTCAACTTACTAACAACGGGATATCTTTGAATATGCACCTACGAAACATCATCTCAATCGGTTTGCTCTTTGCTTCTCTTGTGGGGAGCAGCGGTGCTTGGGCGGTGGATTGTCCACAGAACTCCTACTCTTTCACCACACAGGCTCAGGTGGATGCCTTTCCTCAAAATTGTGATTCAGTGCTTGATCGTCTTACCGTCGCCAACAGTACTGACATCACCAACATAGACGCCCTAGCTAACCTCACTAGCGTGGGGGGCGATTTATACATCTAT
>ENA-OSJC01000089-OSJC01000089.1-marine-metagenome-genome-assembly--contig:-NODE-89-length-88512-cov-5.515181_pt1 | contig 88512 bp, 82 predicted proteins | sample MGYA00237885_ERZ534234 | MGnify/ENA primary metagenome ERZ534234 (study PRJEB26413, sample SAMN06343907) | marine metagenome | isolation source: coastal waters | place: Atlantic Ocean: West Antarctic...
TCTGGGGAGTACTCGCTCGATGTACCAGCAGACCAGGATGATAATGTTACTTTGATGGTATTCGCGGCGGGCTTTAAGCCTTTCAGCGTGATTAGCGCACAAAGTCCGTTTTGACCGCTAGCGCCTACTGCAGACGGTCTGTGGGCCGGGCACACAGACACTGAAAAACCCATTGCGGGACGAATATTAAGTGATGGCGCCCATTATGTCCTTTACTCAACAAAGCGCGCCCCATCGATCATTGCCCGGGTAGTTCTTGACAACTCATCAAAATGCCCAGCTAGCGCCTTTCACGCACAAAATCTTTATCAAAAGCACAGGAAAAATTGGACTGAAGAGTGCAATGCAAACGTAGACGGCGTACGGGACATGGCTGGTCTCCGCTCAGCGAACACCCTGTCTCCATTGTGGGAACTCATTTTTGTCATTATAGCGATCAAAAGGCCTCTGCTAGCATCTACATAGAATCTTTGCCATAACCTTAAATGACCTCTTGCTGCGATATGCTCGACTACTAAGAAGTGGTAGGCTGGTGTGGTCGTTCATATAAAGTACATGTTTATTTTCGATCATTTTTAATACAAGTACAGGGAGATTAGCAGTGATAATTACCAGAACACAATCTGCGCAATTGCTACTGCCTTTGCTCTGCCTGCTTTTACAAGATTCTGCTTTTGGCTCCGAGCCCGTGGCGTTTGCGCCTCTTGCCTCTGACTCCTCTCCATTTGTTTATGCAAATAAATGCACTACTGACAGGAAAGGGATTGAGGTGTGTTTTAGCAAGGAAGATGTGGAGTTTGTCGATGTAATCGTGAACAATCCGAATAGTAGTGATGTTTACGGAACGATAAAGGTCCAGACGTTGGTCAATCGATGGCCGGATGGAGAGGTGTTTTCAGATTCTAATGGTAACAAAAACTTTGATATATCGACTTACGAAGGTTACCTACAAAATCGCATAACCGATGGCATTGATTATAGTACGCTTGATACCCCCGCTAAAGTTGCACGATGGGCAGCGCCGGCTGTCGTTCAAGTTTACGGTGATGTATGCATGCTCAATCAAAATGGCTTTATAGATTGGCGTTTTGCTTCATCACCAAGAGCCGGATTTTTTATTGCTCCAAATCTTATTCTTACAGAAGTGCATGCCACGGCAAATTTTGAAGATAAACCTGATGGCGGGGGTTTTTGGTTGGGAGGCGTGTCTCCGTCTCCATACCCGCCTCATGACTTTGATACCTGCCAAAATTTTGCTGAAGTTAACTTTCCGGGAATGCCTGGTATAACGTTTGAAGTAGGCGCTGGACCCATTATCCAAACGTTCGATGGCACCTGGGGTGCGGGGTCTGTTGTAGCAAGCGATGGAAATTTTGCAATTATTAAACTCACCAAGGGCAGTCGTAATAAGAACATGTTTGTGGCGGATTGGCAGGCCTGGGGATTAATTGAAAAGAAAACGTCTGCTTTGCAGTTGGCACTGGCGGATACGACTCGCGAGGCCAGTGTGGTAGCGCTTCATCATCCAGAGATCGCAAGAGATGCCGGTGGCTGGCACGCCACCACGGCCGATATAATCAGCAATTGTGAAGAAGACTTTTATTTTGGCGATACGGGTGGCGCAACGGATGTATATGCCGTGGACTTTTGGTCTGATTCGGGTAGTGTTGGGGCCCCCGTTCTTGACCTGAATGGGTATGTAGTCGGCATGATAAAGACGGATTACTTTGATACCCCAGACAAATGTTATGGCAATTCCCATCCGGGAAAAAACTCTCTCGGAGTCTTAAGTACATTTTTTGCTGATCCAAATAAATCAACGGTCGTTTTAGGAAGTGAAGATATCCGCAGGTTTATTGAAACTTACGATACACAGCAGGCGTCGATTGCCAACGCTAACATACCCGTCATCAGAAATAATCCAAATTGGCCGGCCAATGGCGTTACGTTAGCGACGGCCAATTATGAGGTTATTGATTATGGTGATTCATTCACTGTGTCAGGGTTTCCAAAAAGTGAATTAGCATCTCCAGCCTTTTCTACCGCTAAGCAGGGTACTGTAATGTATATCGGCCAAAGCGGTTGTACCAACTGCAGCGCGGGAGATATTACCGAGGATTTCAGTGACACTTGTATCTGCACCGGCTTTGCTGTCAGCAAAAACTTAATCGTTGTTAACGACCATTGTGTGACCGATATGCTGCCAGGCAATGAAACCACTTTTAAAACATTCCAAGGGCAAATAGTTAATGCCACACTTGTTAATCGTTCGGGATTAGACGTGGGAGAAATTTATAAACCTCTGTTAACCTATCCCGAATGGAACGAGACAGAAGGCTCATATAGAGGTGATGTTGCGCTCTTAAGAACGGATCAGGAGATGAATCTTGAGCCTATTCAGTTTGCAGACTCTAATCTACTGGTGCGACGCGAGCCGCTAATTACTGTGGGACATCCGGCGTTGATGTTAAGATCAGGGCCCTTTGTAACAAGCGGAGGAGCATTTATAGGATTAAATATGGATGAGCGTTCCACTTTACACTACACGTTGCCTGCATCGAGTGGAGCTAGTGGGTCAGGCGTATTTGATCTTAATGGAAGGCTCGTAGGGCAAATAGGTTATGGGGGTCCGGGCTACTCCGCCGCTGAGGAAACTTGGTTGAAATCAGAATTTAATAAGCAGGCACTCGGAATAGCACCACTAGATATAGTTTTCGACCTGCAACCAAGACCTTTTTTAATAGGCCCTAACGTCCAAATAGGACTTGGAGCTGCCACATCTGGAGCCTCTAGCAATTATATCAAAGCTCTTATTAATTACTGGGCGCCAGGAGAGTTGCCAGAGTCAACGACTGAGCTAGTCAATCTAAGCGGTAAAATCGAGACTGTCATCGTAGGTCAAGGCGCAGAGATTGCACCAGTTTGCGCAATGGTGCTTGCCAGTGGCAAATTCATGTTCAGCTGCGTCGATGCGGGAGATTTTTCCCTTGATAACTTATCGCGCGAAAACGATGGCACCGTTGTCCGCCAAATCTATGCGGATGGCTTTTTCGCCTCTGTCACACCTCTGACCGAGTCTGGTGTTGAAACCGTCACTCTGGAGAGAGCGTTTAATTGTAAAAGCTATAACTTGCCCTCTAATTCAGATGAGGTTCCCGCTTCTGCCGGCAAGGTGCAGACGCTATCAGGCAGGGTGTTGTTGCAAGCCACCAACACTCCACTGTGCGCTCTAGTGCTTGCCAATGGTCAGCATATGTTCTCATGTGGTGATGATAAAGGCGCCTACTCACTAAAGTTCCCGCTCGATGACAAAGGACAATACAAGCTGCAAGTGTATGCGGATGGTTTCGCACCGGCCGTGCAGACATTTAATGAATTCGACAGCCCATCCGATGTCAGGATGGCAAGGTCTTCAGAGTGCGAGAGTGCACCTGCCTCAGTGAACTAGAACGAGACGTTATTCAACAATAAACAGCGGCTCCTTCAGGGGCCCTTTTGCTAAAAGACACCTTTCATTCAGCCAGCAGTAACTCCTATCCGCCTGAAAAGATCGGAACGGTACTGAAACATCATCGCTAATTTTATTCGGAAGCGGATGAGGCAATTTGACGTTCACCAATGAACGGTACCTTACGGAATTTATAATGCTGAATAAACTATGTCGCGAGTTGAACACTAGATGCGTTGCTTCGGTGTCTTTGCGCGGCGTTTTTTAACTTTTGCAATGCCTACATACGCCCAAACCAGCTTGCCCAATGTTTTTGTCTACGGAAATTTCGCCTATGCTGAGTACAATAAATGCTAATCTTGATGCTTTGGGGGACGCAACGATATGATGCCAAAAAGGAACGAAAATACCTTCTTTCGTCCTGGCACGTCGTTTTATTTTTTTCAGGCTGTGCATGTATCCTTGCCCGCCCTGGCCGAGATGGCCCAAAAAACTAGAAGCAAGTTTGCTACCCAGGAGCGCTGAAGCGTCAGCTCAAAGAAACCTGCAAAGAGAAAGGCAACAAAGGCCAGCAAGATAGCCGAATATATTAGCCTCTTCTCTCCCGAGCTTTGCTGCACTGTCCTGCAGAGGGACCTGAAAATAACCCACAGCAATAATAATAACGTGACCAGTCCAAGCGCACCCCTTTCAACCAATGACTCCAAATACAGATTATGTGCCCAAGGTACTCCGCGGGGGTCAACCATTATCCATTCTGGAAATGTGGTACCTGCCTGACCAAGCAAATAGGCTAAATCGAATTGGCCTGGACCTAGTCCAAGTATAGGGTTCAAGCCTGACGAGACTAGGCCAGACACCCAAATACTGAGCCTCGCATTTTCGCTGGATAGCATTATCATGTGGCGCACGATGTTGAGTTCGAGTAACTGATCCAGCACCAGCAACACGAAGCCTACGGCAACCGAAATGGCGAGAAAATAAGGGCGATGGTAACGGTATAGCTGAATCATCAATATCGATGCCAGAGCAAGCAGGCACAATCGGCTCTGAATCTGATAGATCGCGATGCACGCTACTATCAAGAAGCTCGCGTAGAATATCCGTGCCCATTGACTGCGACTCGTTTGGCAATAGGCTGATATCAATGGCGCTAAAATTATCGCCAGTACCAAGTCATTCGGCACCACTAGCGCAGCGTTGTGATTTGCTGCCAGCACGCGGGCGGGGTCAGCACTGGGTGACTGTGCCACCAGTATCAAGACGACAATAACAGCGGAACATGCCATCAGTACTAGCCCCAGCATGATGGTTCTGATCTGCTCCTCTGATATGCGCTGCAGAAGCCAGGCTAAGAAACACCCCGGCACCATTACGGACGCCGTTTGTAGGCTTTCCACTGTGTTAGTTGAGAAAATCGCCGATAGCACGTAGCTGACAAGAAAAGCGTAAAGGAGGTAAAGGCTGTCTTTGTTGACATTGAGACAATGCGGGGTCGATGTGCGACCACGGTCTTGAAGTGAGATGTAAGCCACACAAAAAGCCAGTGGCATCACCACCAGTAAAGGTGGCATGCCTGTGACTGACAGTGGCAGGAAAAGTGCAATAGCCCTGGCTATCATATGTCTATCCTTAAAATCGCAAAGGAGCTGCCCGCCAAGTGGGCGGCGACTAATTCCCATGCCATACTATTGACCCCAGACAATATACGAGCTTATGCTGTTCAGCCGCAGGGCTTGGCATGTTCATAAGCCCTACCTATATACCAGTGCTCGAACTATGGAGGCTATTATTATGCCAAAATTCTTGAAAGTTACTTCATTATTATTAGTGCTGTTCGCATCGGCATTCTCAGTAGTGTCCGTTTCTACAAACTATTTCGACATCGTCCAGACATCTACATTGAAATGTCGCCCCCAAACAAACGGCAATCCTTATGGGGATGCATTGACCTACACCATTAGCGGCATCAAAAACGCCAGCGATAGTCAGAATATTAAGATTGGATGTCCTGTCCAGCTTAGCAGTGCAGAGTCTTCAAGCTACGATATCACCGCAGTCGTAGTAGGCACCAAGAATAACTCTTCCGGAGCTTTTTCTTGCGAACTCAACGAGATCGAGAACTTGGATCAGGTCCGTGTTCAAGTTTTGACGCTATCTGAGATGATGAACGGCACGCAGCCCATTGCGTTATTATGGGAGCGAGTCACCAAGCAGGCCCCAGAAACTAACAGCACGTTCACTGTTACCTGTAACTTACCACCCAAGTCTGTGTTGACCAATGTCGCTGTCAGAGAATATAAATAGACGGACACATTACAAACTAGTCGGCTTGGCCATCTGAACCTCTTGTAAAAAGACCGTATAAGAATTCATTCTGAATGGCATACAAAGCCCACTTGTCGTCCAAGTGGCACGCTCGCCGCGCAACTTTGGTATCGCCTCACGAAGGTACTGCCACGTATGAGCACCGTTACCGCATAGCCACAGCTCTGCTATAGCGACGTCGGCATCTGTATCTAGCGTGATGAGACCCACTAGACGCACGTTACTGAGTTGCAACTCTCCCTAAAGGGCTAAGCGCTCTTCTTATCTGTTATGCTGGTCGCTGACAGGCCAGAAGGATCGTTATAGGCAAACGCAACCTAGACTATGTAGCGGCGCGCAAACCTTATTCTGTCACTATGAGTAGAGTTTTTCCTATCGGCACTCTTTAAATAGATGCTCAGGAATTACAGCATATGAACACTCCAAAATGTGGTGTATTTTTAATCGCCAGATCTAGTCTGCGCCTGGTTTATTCACTCAGACAGGCAAACGGTATGATCACAATTGTTCAAGAGTATTTTCAAAGCTGACGGGACTGCAGGGTGACAGACCACAGGCCTATTTTGCGATTTTTTCAGCATCATTTGGAAGCAAAGTCTTGTCAGTAATAATGAGTCGTAAAGCAATCCTATTGCTATATACTGCAATAGAACTCAAGCCGAAAAGTCGTACCTTTACCTAGAATGCAAGCAACGATCACTCTTTTTAGTGAAGCGACCCCGATAGCGATAGCATCGGCTGCTGACGCCTGGCCAGCACAAACCAGGGGAGACTCTCCTGATGGCGCCTGATGATATCGCTATCCGCGTCACAGATCTTAGTAAGCGTTACGACATTTTTGACTCTCCGAGTGATTGGTTGAAACAATTTATTCTTCCTTTTTTTCAAATCGCGCCGAAGCGATACTCACGTGACTTTTGGGCACTGAAAAATGCCTCGTTCGAGGTAAAAAAAGGTGAAACTGTTGGCATTATCGGACGCAATGGCAGCGGCAAGTCAACAATACTGCAAATGATTTGCGGGACGCTATCACCTACAAACGGCAAGATCCAAATTAATGGACGTGTCGCTGCTTTATTAGAGCTCGGCGCTGGCTTCAATCCTGAGTTCACTGGGAGGGAAAATGTCTATCTGAATGGCGTCGTACTTGGGCTGAACAAAGATCAAATCGATAAACGATTCGATGACATTATTGCATTTTCAGAAATAAAAGAGTTTATTGATCAACCAGTTAGAACCTATTCGAGCGGCATGACAATACGCTTAGCGTTTTCAGTAATTGCGCATGTGAACGCTGATATTCTGGTTATTGACGAAGCGCTGGCAGTAGGTGATGCTTTTTTTCAGCAAAAATGCATGCGCTTCCTGCACAATTTTCAAAACAATGGCGGGACTATCCTTTTCGTTTCCCATGATAGTGGCGCAATATTAAGCTTATGCGATCGCGCCATCCTACTTGTTGCGGGCGCTGTTGTTTACGCAGGAGAGGCAGAGCAGGCTACAAAACTCTTTCTTGAGGAAATGTATTCCGATCCAGCCCGATGTCTCTATCCTGATGACGGGTTAGCTAAGCCAGACGATAGCGAGTTTTTTCATGCGGCTGAAGTCGACACTACTCAGACTGATGAAAAGGTCTTTCAGGGCATGCTGCACCAGAAAACTGAATACATGGTGTCAGGATTTCGAGCTGGTGCGAAGCACTTTGGAAATGGAGCTGCAACTGTAACCGATGCGGGTTTTTTTGAAAAAAAGTACCATAAACTCTCGGAGCTAACAGGAGGGCAGCGCGTTCGTTTCTTTATTCGCGCAGATATTCATAACCCCGTAAAACATCCGGCCTTTGGTCTAATGATTAAAAATAGCTTAGGTGAATATGTGTTTGCCGAGGGAACAGATGTACATTTCAGAAAGTACAATTTGTCGTTCGGCGAAGGCGACCAAGCAACAGCAATTTTTACCTTTACTATGCCGCATCTGAACCGTGGGACATACATGATCAATGTCGCATTTGCAGAGGGCGAAGGAGACTTCCATGTTCAGCACAGTTGGTTGCACGATGCTATCCAGCTCGATGTTACTAATAGCCGATTGCGTCAAGGGTACTGCGGCATGGATGATATGAAAATGAGCATCGAGGTCCTCTCGTCGGAGCAAATTCAATGTCAATAGTGCCTTGCCGTTACGGCGACTTCTCAATACCAAGCGACAGCGACTTGATCTTCGACGCAATGCGGTTGTACGGCGAATGGGCACAACAAGAGATAGATTTATTGTCTCGAATAATCCAAACCGGCTGGATAGTTGTTGATGCTGGCGCCTTTATTGGAACTCATACTCGAGCCTTTTCAAGCATGGTTGGAGACACGGGAAGGGTTCATGCATTCGAACCAAACCCGGCAAGTTACTCAATTCTCCTCGATAACACCAAGCTCTCTGTAAATAATAATATCACAACGCATATGGTGGCACTGGATGCGCAGCAAGGCACTAAGTCCCTAATCGCGAACCAAGCTAAAAAAAATACTGGGGGTACAAGCTTATCTTCCAATAAAACCCAGTCGTCTGGTTCCATCATTTCCAGCCGTAGGCTTGATGATTTTAATTTTGAAAAAGTTGATTTTATCAAAGCAGATGTAGAGGGCATGGAGTATTCAATTCTACTCGGCGCCGAAAAATTGATAGCGCGTGACCGCCCCGTGCTTTTCCTCGAAGTCAATGAATTAGAGGCAAGCGCACCAATCCTCAGTTGGGCCAAGACTGCAGATTATGTCGTGCTTGGAATACTGACCAAAGCATTTAATAGTTCTAATTTCAATGAGTCAGGTGAAAACACGTTCGGTAGCGCTATGGAGTGTGGCGTCCTGATGGTACACGAGGAGAATTTTTTGCACATAGAAGATAGCTTAACCGGTTTGGACTTCCACTTGATCAATACGTTGGACAGTCTGTCGGTGCTCCTCAGATGCAAACCGCAGTATTTGAGCGAGGCCTTTCTGCATAATCTAATGCCTATTTCGCTTGCGCGCAAAACGGAAGAAAGCCTCATCACATCGCAGGTAGAGCTTACCAATAGCCTACAGCGTACAGAGCAAGCAAAACTGGAAGCGGAGAAAATAGCCCACTCATATTTAGCCGAGGTTCTTAAATTGCAAGCGCAGCTGGTTGCAACGGAGGAAATAGCGCACTCACATTTTGCTGATGTTCTGAAATTACAGACGCAGCTGATCGCAACGGAAGAAGCGAAGTTTACAGCGGAGAAATGGGCTCACGCCCACTCAGCGGAGGTAGTACGGTTGCAGGCGCAAAAGACCAAAGTTGAGTCATCTGTCGGATACAAGCTGTTAGCGGCTGCGCGGCTAACTCCAAACGTAAGGGACACAGATGCCTGACTTTTTTTGGTCTGTTGACGCTCTGGTTGTCAGAGATAACGCTGTGTTTGGGTTCGGCTGGATTTTCCACATAGACCAAGAAATTATGGAACTCCGTTTGCGGATAAATATTGCCGGTAAAAATTCTATTTCGCCGACTTACCTCGTTGCAGATATAGGCAAGGTGCGGGAGGATGTTGAGTTCAAGTTTTTGGGCCAATTGAAGGCTCGTCATTCAGGGTATGTTTTTTACGGCGCCTTTCCCGTTGGCAGGGAAATAAGTTCTGTTGATATTTTATGTTTATTACAAAACAAATCGACTCTTGAGATTCCTGTGCCGAACGAAAATTTGACGCGCTTTTCATACGACAGGAAAGTAAGTAGTAGCTACCTTTTTTTTCGACAGTTATATATATTTTCAAAACGGGGCATGGGACTAATTCGTGCGGGGAAGTACAATTCTTTATGGTCGAAAGTGAACCGATACATTGGTGGTCGAAAGAATGGAGTTCTGCACGAGCCAGGGGATTTAAAAGAATTGTTGCTAACATCTGAAAGTATAAATTTGACTGTGATTGTTGATCACGATCTTGGTGGCGGTGCAAATGATTACAGAGAACGAATGGTAGATTCAATTATCTGCCAGAAAGGCAGCGTAATAATTCTGACATTTCATGTCCCGACGCTTTCGCATATATTGGTTGTAACGAACTCGAGGATCAATTATCGATTCGCAATTCCAGATAAAGAGTTCTTTCTGAGAGCTATCGGGTATCTTGATGTGTCAGACATCGTCTATAACACTGGCGTGTCCTTTCTGCGACCAGAAGAAACTTCTCCGCTACTTATACAGCTAAAGCAGATTACTTCAGCGCGGCTAAAGGTACTCATACATGATTATTTTGTCGTTTGTCCGTCACACTTTCTTATCAACGACGAAGGTAAATATTGTGAAATACCGGATATAGACGTTTGCAACCGCTGCCTATCCAGAAATCAGCAGGGGTTTTCGACGCTTTTTAGTGCTCAAGATATGTCTAAATGGCGAGCGATATGGGGATCGTTGCTGAATACCTGTGATGAGATTGTCACCTTCTCTAATAGTTCTTTGAACATACTTAGATCGGCCTATCCGGAAATCGATCCTCTTAAAATATCTGTTATTCCACATGATATTCGTCATTTGAAAGGCAAGTCGCCTCGCATTTTAAGCACTAGCCATTTGCAAATAGGGGTTGTTGGCCAGATAGGATTCCACAAAGGTTCTAACTTCATTCAAAGGCTGGCTATAGAGATAAAACGTCGTAAGATGGATTGTAAAATAGTCGTAATAGGTACGATAGAAGCGAATTGTGACTCAACGATTGTCACGGAGACTGGAGCCTACGAGCATTCGGAGCTGCCAGATCTTGTCGAACAGTCGGGGGTTAACGTAATGCTTTTTCCATCCATCTGGCCCGAAACTTTTTCATATGTTGTACATGAATTACTAGGAATGAACTTACCAATTGCATCGTTTAATTTAGGTGCACCGTCCGATAGACTATCGTCTTACCCAAACGGTCTTATTTTAGATTCTACAGATCCTAAAGATGTTCTTAACGAGCTAATTTCTTTTCACCGCAAGCTCTACCTTTCATAGTGAGGCACAGATGTCGGAAGTTCACGTATTTACCTGCGCAGCGGCGAATTACATTCCCAAGGTTCGAATGCTCTTTCAGTCACTTCGAGAGTTTCATCCGGAATGGCGACTCCATCTAGCTCTAGCTGATGACCTGACCGAGAGTCTTGATCTTAATCAAGAGCCGTTCGATGAAGTCTGTGCTGCGTCTGATCTTGGTATTCCAGGTTGGAAAGGGTGGGCGTTTTGCCACGATATTGTAGAGTTATCAACGGCAATCAAGCCGTTTATGCTCGCACAATTGCTCAAGGAGCCTGGTTGCAAAAAAGTTGTATACCTCGATCCTGATACCGTTGTATTTTCCCGTCTTGACGACATTTTGGAATCGCTGGATTACTCCAATATCGTTCTTACGCCGCACCAAACCAGCCCTGAAGAATCGCTTTCGGCTGTTATTGACAACGAAATTTGTAGCCTCAAGCACGGGATTTATAATCTAGGATTTATCGCTGTTGCGGCAACCGAGGTCGGGCATAATTTTGCAGAATGGTGGAGTCGTCGCGTTTATCATTTTTGCCGCGCGGATATCCCTAACGGTTTATTTACTGATCAGCGATGGATTGACCTTGTTCCCGCATTATTCAGCGGTATAACAATTATGCGTTCAAGTAGGCATAACCTCGCAACCTGGAACATCACGACTCGTGAACTCGGGCTCTCCCCGTCTGGGCACTATCTGGTGGATGGTGAACCACTTGGGTTCTACCATTTTACAGGCTTTGACTCTGGTTCGCATCGCGTTATGGCGACAAAAAATGGAGGAGGCAATCCGACCCTACACCAGCTTATCGACTGGTATGCGAAAAAAATTGAAGTTGCGGGCCACGACGTCCTTGCGAAGAAGCCCTGGGCCTATGGTGTTTATTCAGACGGTAGACGAATAACAAAAGAGCAGCGTTTAGTCTATCGAGAGAGAAGTGATCTTCAAAGACGTTTCCCAGACCCCTTCGACGCTTTTACTTATCTTGTCTGGTGGGACACTCGGGGGAGATTCGAGTTTCCAGAGTTATTTCAAAAAGAAACACGTGATCAGGCAATGGCGAAACTGTCCTCAGTATTGACGCCCGGCTTTCGCGGTGGGGCGGAGGGTCTTGATTGGGCAAAGGTCGGTGGAATTTTGTGGCAGTCTTTCTCGCGACCAAGCAATGGCCTAGAAATAGGCAAGCGTGGCTGGGAAGTGCTGAGGACCGGAGGGCTCAGCGGAATCGCACGCAGATTTGAAAAGTGACGCGGTGACTCGACATATACACAGCTGGTCAAAACAGGTCCTTTTTATCGATTCGAAGCTCTCTGGTGTCGGCAGCTAATCGTGCGATTCCTTTATTGTGGGCAGCTGGCGAGGCTCTGCACCTTGATTTGTTCTGGTCAACCGACACCGGACACATTTATTTGAGACAGCTCGTATTTGGCCGGCGACAAGTCGCCATTGGCGGTGTGTGACCGGTCATTGTTGTAGTAGCAAATAGAATGCGCTACATCCATCTTCATATGCTCGCGCGTCCGCTGCGTAACTTTTAATATCCAATCGTGCTTTAGACTTCCAAAGAATCTCTCGACGACTGCGTTGTCCCAGCAAGCACTCACATCGGCCATCGAGGGTTGAATATCAAATGATGCCGATAGGCTTTGGTAAAGCTTGCCGGTATATTGAGATTCACAATCACTGTGAAATACCAACCCGGCCATGGCTTGACGCAGGTTGATCGCCATTATTAGTGCTCGGCCAATGAGGTCGCTCGTCATGCGTTTGTCGATATGCCAATCGACAATTCAGCGAGAATATAAATCCATGACAATAGCGAGATACATCCAACCTTCATGGGTGCGTAAATACGTAACGTTGCCAGCCCACACCTCATCTTCTGATGGTGGATTGAAGTTCTGACTCAATAGATTATCTGCCACTCGATCGCTGTTTTTACGTTTGCTCGTTACCTTGTAGGCCACGCGTTGCTGCACTTTTACTCCCAACTTTAGCATGATTGTCCGAGTGCCGTACCGACCGACCTGGAAGCCCTCTTCACGCAGTTTCTTCGACAATGTTCTGCTTGCAGGCTGTTTCTGGCTGACTCAAACAGAACCTTTGCACGACGATACAGCTGCAGTTCATCCGCTGAAATAATCTTAGCGGGGCGTTTGCGCCACGCATAAAAGCAGGAACTACTGATACCCATTACTGGGCACAGCACCGTGACTGGAAATTCGGTGGATTGTCGAGACAATGAAGCGATATTTCACTTCATTTCGTTTGCGAAGAGCGCGCTGGCCTTTTTAAAAATGGTTTTCTCCATACGCAGTTCTCGAACTTCTTTACGGAGTTCTTTGAGTTCAGCCCGCTCATCTTCTGACAGCGATTTACCCGACTTTTGATCTTCTAGCTGTCGTTGCCAGCGATATAAACGATTGCTGCGGATACTAAGAGAATCGGCCGCTTTCTGCACGGAGTAGCCCTGATCAGTAATCAATGCGACAGCTTCTTCCTTAAATTCTCGTGGATACTGTCGGTAAGTGCTTTTCTCTGTCATAAACACCTCGATATGTGACCTCATTATTGGCTCTTATTGACGTGTCCGGTATCATTGAACCAGAACAGGCACCAGTGATAACATAGTATTAGAACGAAGTTATAAAACGCTTTACTACGCCATGTCCAAGACCTAGAAAGGAAGCCACCATGATTCACCGCCACTTTATCATCGCCGTCTTGCTTGTGAGAAAGATATGAAAACAGCATTACTTTTATTTTTTACTATTATTTCGTTTGGCACGGCGGCTGCAACAACGCATAACTTAGTTTGGGTAAACGATGGTAAAAGTGCAAATCAGAAAATAACTGTATATGCCGGCGATACGGTAAAATGGCGTTGGGGGTCAGGTAACCACAATCTTAGATCGACATCGGGTACAGAAAATTTTGATAGCAGTTATTCTTCGACTCCTGGTCATATTTTCTCACATACGTTTAGGCAGCTTGGAGCAACTAAGTACCAATGTGATCCGCATGCTAACAACATGTACGGTACTGTGACAGTCGTATCCGCGCCAGAACCAGAACCTACACGTGTCGATCTCAGCGGTACAATTGAGACTGCTATTTCAGGTCAAGGCGCCGTGATTGCACCCGTTTGCGCAATAGTCCTTGCCAGTGGTAAATTCATGTTTAGCTGTGACCCTATCGGACAGTTTGCACTTGATAACTTACCGCGCGAAACCGATGGTACCGTTGTCCGTCAAATCTATGCGGATGGCTTTTTCCCCTCTGTCACACCTCTGACCGAGTCTGGTGCTGACACAATCACTTTGGAGCGAGCGTTTGATTGTGAAAACTATAATCTCCCCTCTAACCCAGATGAAGTCCCAGCTTCTGCTGGCAAGATGCACACGATATCAGGCAGGGTGTTATTACAAGCCACCGACACGCCACTGTGCGCCCTCGTCCTTGTCAACGGTCAGTATATGTTCTCATGTGGTGATGAGAAAGGCGCCTACTCACTAAAGTTCCCGCTTGATGCGAGAGGGCAATACACTCTGCAAGTGTATGCGGATGGTTTTGCGCCGGCAGTACAGACGTTCAATGAATTCGATAGCCCGTCCGATGTTCGGATGGCAAAGTCGTCAGAATGTCAGAGTTCACAGGCCTCACCTGAACCGATCGAGTCTAAATCTATAGAAATCATCTATAACATGCATAAAAGCCTACCTGACTCGTATGTAGAAGAACTTTATGCCAACTTCGAGAGATTGTTCGTTATCATCCCAGCACAAGCTACCAGCGATTTGTCCCAGCTCCCAGTTTATGCCTGGCAGGACAGCGCGGATAAGCCATTTTCCAGTGCGATCGGTGATTATGGAGGCGCCAGCCTTAGTGGCAATGGTGAAGCAACTTGGATGGTCCTTGAGATACCCGAGAACGAATTTATTAACAATTCTGGGCATCGATACTCCGTGATTGCACATGAGTATTTTCATGTTTACCAAATCAGTCTCTCAAGCAATTTTTCCTTGCCGTCGGGCGACCCGGACGGATTTAGTATCATGTGGCTTGCTGAAGGCGCCGCGGCCACATTCGAATCGCTTTATATGAGGCAGTACTACGACACAGATTATTTCCTTGAAGCACAAACACGTGTAGATACAAGCGTCACTACAAATCCTGCTAAGTTTGAGGTGTATGTTCGAGATGACAATTATTCTTCATCAGTGTTCATGACGCTAGTGCTGGCTAAAGAGATGGAAAAAAGCGAACACCACCAGAACTGGATTTTAGGAAAATATTTAGAGAATTTTGGGAGTCTAATCCGAGTGATAAAAATTGGCGAGATAGGTTTGCAGCCAGTTTCGATGTAGCAGTTGACGAGTTTTATCAAGCTCTTGGCACTTATAAACCTGACCTGAATACAGTACTGCCCAAAAGAAATATCAATCTTCAAACGATGCTGGCGGACTAGTTAGCACCACTGAGCCGGCGCAAGTCACTATGCGTATTCGGAAACAACGTACTTGCGCTGCAGCTATAGGGTGAATAATTCGGTTTCGCAGCCAAATTTTCGCTTCTCGCCCAGTTGCTAATTCTTTAACTCTTACGATAATGTTGCTTATCGTTCTGAAGCAGGGATTCAACTCCACTAAAAATTTAGGGGCTGTCACTACCAATTGTGGTCTGCCGCGAACTATCGATTCCCTAGCGTACTATTCGGCTATTAACACTAGGTGGCATATTACAGCATCGCAGCAGGCAGTTTGATTTAACAGGACTGGAAGAGCAGTCAAGCAGCGGGAAGGGTCTGTCAAAGCGCGATCTTCAATCAGAGGCGAACAAGTTAGAGGCACAGAGACACAGATATTTTAGTCTGCCGTTGCTGATTATTCGCTGTACTGCAGAAGATGCGAATAAAGACGCGAATGCATTTAAATCTGATCAAAACAACCAACGCCCCAAGAACCAGCACAACATACAAATCCCGTGCGGCGAGTGTGCTCTAGGGGGCATTTTAGCCGCTTAACAGTCTTTGTGTGAGAGCTGGATACACCAACATGTCTCGGATAACCGCAAAAACAGATAGTTGTGGGAAGGTCATTCAATGAGAAAAAGATACAAAGTGGTTCAGAGGGCAACCGCTGGTGTTGGAAGCCAAGATTTAAATGCGGTCAGTATGCATCTTCAACTCAATTAGAATCAGTAGGCGCCAAAGTGTACAGTAATGACAAATTCTGATGATGCTATCGGGTAGGGCCCGGCCTTTTTTAGTTCGTATGTCTAACAAACGCACACACTCATGACTAAGCAACTCATAGCGCTGATAATAGCGTGTTACTCACGCTCAAAATGGCGCATGACGGACTCATACAGGGCTCTCTTGGGTAGCAGCTGCGCGTAGGAGCCCTTCCTGTGCCTGAGGCGTACTGAAGAGCCTGACCGCTGTCACTATAGGTAACAGAAGAAAATCTATTCGTGATATACCCCTAGTATTCCTTATACTATAAAAGCCGTAGATTGTAGGTGTTGGAGGAGCTAAAATACCAAAGCAGCATACTAAAGGCGATGTGGACAATGTGGAGGATGTGGACGAAGCGAACAATGTGGCAGAAGAAAACCACAGACTGGTCAAGCGATTCTATTAATGATGAAGGTTTTCGAACCCGATTTTTTACGTTGCCTGCAATTATAAAAGCGTGGGTTAAAGCTCACGTGTCGCTGGACGACGCCCGGATCCTCGATTTCGGTTGTGGCGAGGGAATATCCGCATTGGGATTAGCGTTGGACCATAAATCGAGGCTGGTAGTAGGTGTTGATATTATGCCGGATCCGGAGCGTTGTTTGCACGTGGCACAATCCCAGATAGGCCTCGCTGCACTCCCAGACAATCTAGCGCTTCATAGAGTCAATCCGGGTGAATTACATAGCGATCGGGATCAGTTCGATGTTATTTACAGCTGGTCGGTCTTTGAGCATGTTGATGAACGAGTTATCGGTGATGTTATACAGCTGTTGTACAAAAGCCTGGCGCCAAATGGAGTGCTTCTAATTCAAATAGCACCCTTGTATTACTCGGCGGAGGGATCACACCTGTGCGACTATATCCGGGAACCCTGGGGACATTTATTACATCAACACAATGTGTATTACGACAAGCTAGTATCCGCTACGAGTGGCGAAAACGACGAGCTCACCAGGGCATTGTGGTCAACGTACCGAACATTAAATCAAATTACTGCACTGGGGCTTGAGCGAGTCTTCGAAAACCAGGGGTTCGAAATCGTAAGAAAATACGTTACGCAAGATACGCACATACCGCCAGCAGAACTGTTGTCTATATTTAATCGTGACGTATTAACGACCAATCAAATCGTACTTCTTCTAAGGAAAAAAATCACATAGCTGGCCTGCGAACCTGGCACTGTTTAATTCAATCGCGCATCCCCTATCAGGCCAGAGTCAATACCCGTCATAACGATTTTACTCCGACCCCCAAGCACCCTTTATCCGTATTAGACTTGGTTTGGGTTCCTTAGATTCTAAAAATAATGGATATATACAATGAATTATAGTTCCACCGCTCTTTAGTACCTCAAGGAAAACCCGGCGGCGTTTTTAACGCAGCGGCTTTGGGGTCGACACTACGCCTCGTTACTGCGAATCCAAGATGGCTAGACGGACTATGGCGGTATATATTCACTTTCCTAGGCCCGCAACCACTGAGTTGTCTGTGCGATTAGGTTACTTTTTAGAGAAAAGAAGATATTTTTGAGCAAGAGCCATCTAAAGATAGAGCAAGCAAGCCACATTTTCAGGGTCAGAGCAGTATCTAGGGATAAGGCTCCGTCTATGGGTAAGACACAAAAAAACCTGCGTTTTGCAGGCTTCTAAGTGACTAATTATAGGAAAAAAATGGTGGGCCGTGCGCGACTCGAACGCGCGACCAATTGGTTAAAAGCCAACTGCTCTACCAACTGAGCTAACGGCCCCAGAAAGTGATGGGCATACTACGGAAAAAGGATAAAAAATCAAGCGCTTTTTAAGGAAGGTCACAGCATTAGCGCGTATGGAGGTAATGTGTGGGGTCCTCCAAACCCGCATCGGCAAAACCCTGACGGCGCAGACGGCAACTGTCGCATTTACCGCAGGCAAGGCCCTCTTCAGTTGCCTGGTAGCAAGAGACCGTGATTGCGTAGTCTATCCCCAGCGCAAGGCCGGCAACAATGATATCACCTTTCCCTAATTTCATCAGAGGCGTGTGTATCGTGATTTTTTGTCCCTCAACCCCCGCCCGCGTAGCGAGATTGGCCATCGTCTCAAACGCTGCAATGTATTCAGGGCGACAATCTGGATAACCGGAATAATCCACCGCGTTCACGCCAATAAAGATATCGTGTGCACCCAACACCTCTGCCCAGCCTAGCGCTATAGACAGAAAGACCGTATTGCGCGCTGGCACATAGGTGATAGGTATACCTCCCGTTTCCTCCTCGGGCACCGCGATAGACAGGTCGGTGAGTGCAGATCCGCCAATACTGTCCAGGTTGAGCTTAACCAGCTTATGCTCCACCTCCCCAAGAGCACGGGAGACCCTGTCGGCGGCATACAACTCAGCGCGGTGACGCTGTCCGTAGTCAAAACTGAGGGTGTAGCAGGCATAGCCCTGCGACTGTGCCATGGCAAGCACCGTGGTAGAATCGAGTCCGCCGGACACTAAAATAACAGCGCGCTTTTGTTCACTCATAGCGATTAATGGCCCGGTTCGTCATTCCACAGTAATTTGTGCAGTTGTAACTGCAGTCTGACCTGCAGATTATCCGCCAGAATCCACTCTGCCAGTTGTCGGCCTTCGAGCTGTCCGAAGCTTGGCGAAAATAGCACATCCGAGACACGCTCCAGCAAACCATATTCATCCAGCTTAAACCGAGCCCATTCATAGTCCTGACGATCACAAATAACGAACTTAACCTGATGATGCTTGCGTAGCAGTGAAATATTGCTGTAATCGTTTCGCTGCATTTCTCCAGATGCCGGGGTTTTCAGATCCAGCACTGTCACGACACGCGGATCCACACCCTCAAGGCTCATTGCACCGCCTGTTTCCAATGAGACTTCGTAGCCGGCGTCACACAGGCTGTTAAGCAGGGGCAGACAATTGCGCTGAGCCAGTGGTTCGCCACCCGTTACGGTGACATAGTGGGCCTTGTGGGAGGCGACCTGCTTGGCGATGCCTGCAAGACTGAGCAAATAGCCCCCACTAAACGCATACTCGGTATCACAGTAGACGCAGCGCAGCGGGCATCCCGTGAGACGCACAAAAACAGTGGGCAAGCCCACCGTGCGCGCCTCGCCCTGCAAAGAGTAAAAGATTTCAGTAAGGCGCAGAGTCATACTCGCTTGAGTGGATGCACCTCCGCGGGATAAAACAGTGTCGTTATGAGTAGGGTTCGTCACCGGGCCGGGCCGATCAGTAGTTCTGGGCTATGAATTCCCTGGCCAGCTTCACAACGGCGTTGTTGGTGCTGCCGTACTGACTGATCACGAGATCCATATATTCTCTGGCTTTAATACGATTGCCTTTCATGAACTGCACCTTACCCAATTTATACAGTGCATCCGGCGCTTTGCTGTTATCAGGGTACTCTGCCAGCAACATTACAAAAGACTGTCTCGAGGCCTCTAGGTCCGGCGGCTCCTTCACCAAATACAACTCACCAAGCCAATAATGCGCGTTAGGGGCATAAAGACCCTCCGGGAAGCGCTGCAGAAACTGCTGAAACGCGGGTATGGCTTTATCAAACTGCCGCCCCTGAACCAGCGCATAGGCCGAACCATAGGCACTCGCTTCGCCAGGCTGCTCCGTGCCAGCCGCCAAATTGCTGGTGGCGACGGAAGCCGTCACAGGAGCCGAAGTCGAGACTGTGGAACCGGCTGCAGTATCGGCCTGTGCATTCGAGCCGCTAAAACGCTTATCTAGGTCCATATAGCGCTGCAGGCTCTGTTCCTTGATAGAACTTAACTCAAACGATTGCTCCTCTACTTTTCCGTTCAGGCGTCTAACTTCCTGCTGCAACTGCTGCATCTGCAAAAATAGATTACGCAGATCTGTAGCGCCCGTTTGACCACCGGCCACTGGAGCTGATGCTGCGCTGGCATCCGAGTAGGTGACGGCGGCAGACGCTGCAGGGGCGGTGTTCGCGCCGTAACTCGCGGCAGGGTATGCCTGCGCAGGTCGGGCGCCGTAAGGGTCATTTACAGCAGGTACACTGGCAGAAGATTCGCTTACGCTGTTACTGGTGCTGCCTCCAGCCGCCTGCGCCGCAGCGCGCTCCGCCTCAAGATCCACATACTGCGCAGAGGCCACAAAAGACAACGGTGCTGCCAGAATAACCAGCCCGCATGTTAAAAGCGCCTTTCCGACAGATAAGCCCATCGATTATTGCGGCTTGAGTTCAACACGTCGGTTTTGAGCCCAGTTGGCCTCACCCGTGCCGTAGGCTATGGGACGTTCTTCACCAAAGCTAATAGTCTCAATGCGATAGCCTGGGATACCACTGGCAACCATATAGTCGCGTACTGAGTTCGCCCGACCCTCACCCAAAGCGAGGTTGTACTCACGTGTGCCGCGCTCATCGGTATGACCTTCCAGGCGGACGTTGATATCGTTACGCTGCAGTAGCGCAATATTGGCGTTCAATGCGTCAAGCGCTTCAGGGGTTAGGTTGGAACTGTCATATTCGAAGTAGAACACAGTGCCTGCAGAAGCGGCGGCCTCTTCCAGCGCCGCCATTTCAGCAGAGACAGCCGCACCCTGAGCCGCTTGAGCAGCTTGAGCCGCTTCAGCGGCTGACGCTGACGCTGCTGCAGCCGCTGCAGCCGCTGCAGCAGCTTCGTCTTCTTCTTTTGTATCACTACCGGAACAAGCAACCAACAATACTGCTGTGAACAGCAAGGCAATAGCTTTACTAGCAACCGTAAGACGCTTCATAGTCCTCAATCCTTTCTTTTTTGCCATGGTTAAATACCCACTAGAATGAGCAGACTTTTAGCGCGGCAAATAAGGCGACCACGCTGGTTCTCGAACATCGCCTTTACTGGCAGGCAGCATGAATTTTGCCTCTCCATCCACAGCCACGGCCGCCAGAATGCTCCGGCCTTGATACTTAGTAGCGTACAATACCATAGAGCCATTTGGCGCGATACTGGGACTTTCATCCAAGTCGGTTGAGGTCAATATCTGCATGCGATTGGTCACCAAATCCAATATCGCGATGTGAAATCGACCCTCTGCCTGATGCACCATCACGACACTACGACCATCTTGAGATACACGCGCGCGGGCGTTATAAGTCCCCTCATAGGTGACGCGACTGGTCTTACCCGAGCTCAGGTCATAACGATAAATTTGCGGTTTACCACCGCGGTCTGAAGTGAACAGCAGCGATCGGCCGTCCGGCATCCATGCAGGCTCAGTATCAATCGCATAGTGACGCGTCAATTGCGTAAGCTTTTTAGTCGCCAAGTCCATCAGGTAAATGTCCGCGTTGCCGCCCTTGGACAACACCATTGCCATCGTTTTGCCGTCGGGAGACCAGGCTGGCGAGCTGTTGAGGCCCGGGAAATTGGTCAGCTGTTCGCGTTGTCCAGTAGCGATCTCTTGTCGGTAGATAGCGGGTCGACCCGTCTCAAAAGAGACGTAAGCGATATGCTTCCCGTCGGGAGACCAGGTTGGCGCGAGCAACGGCTCATACGTGTCAAGCAGCACGATCGGTCGCGCGCCATCAGAGTCCGACATCGTCAGGCGTGAGTGATCGTTGCTGCCGGGCACTCGATCAACGGAGATATAGAGCAGCTTGGTGGCGAACGCTCCCGGCACTCCTGTGAGTTTTTCATACACCGCATCAGCTACCCGGTGGGCCAGCATACGTGCATCACTGGCAGGGCCAGACTCGTAGCCCGTCAGCACCTTGGTCTGACGCAGTACGTCAAAAAGTTCGTAATCTACGCGCAGGACGTCTGGTTCCAGCGAAACACGCCCAATGAGGAGATATTCAGCATTGAGAGCGCGCCAATCGCGATAAAAAACCTCCGCTTCTGTTGTGGGGTTTCCCAACATATCGCCCTGCGCTATCGGGGCAAACTGGCCGCTGCGGGCCAAGTCACCGTCCACTATAAACGCGATGTCTTCGGGTGGAGCACCCATACCTTGCCACGCAAAGGGTGCAACCGCGATAGCCGTGGGGTTATCCGCGCCCTGTGAAATCTCAATCGTTAATTGTGCCCATGCGCTTGTGGCACTTATCGCCAGCACGACGCTCATCAGTGCAGTTAGTAGTCGTTTCATTAGTAACGCAAATCCTCTGGTTTAAATATCAGCGTAAGCCGCCTAAAGTTTTTTTCGAATTCTCGACTGGGCAAGTTTTGCAGTTCAGGAAAGGCACCCGCTTTTTGAACAGCATTGACCGCCGAGCTATCGAACGCCGGATTACCGCTGCTCCTGACCAATGTGACGCTTACTACTTCTCCAGTCGGAATGAGCTGTATTGACAGTTCACATTCCATCCCATTGCGCGCACTGGGAGGACGGCTCCAGTAGTTTACTACGGTCCGCTGTATCAAAGAGACGAAACTTGCCGACATTTCCCCTTCTGTTAGCGCCGCCTGCTGCTGCGACTCAACGGCGGCGAGCTCATTGCGAACGATTGCGGCCAACGCATCGCGACTACTTTGCTGATTCGGCGTCGGCTTGGGCGTCGGCTTGGGCTTGGGCTTGGGCGTCGGCTTGGGCGTCGGCTTCGCCTTGAGCGGTTCAGGTTTTGGTTTCGGGGCAACCACTTTAGGCAGCGGTTTTGGCTTGGGCTTGGGTGTCACCGCAGCCTTTTTAGGCTTCGGTGGCGCCGGTTTTGGCTTGGAAATGTCACTAACGTCCACGAGGCGGGCATTGATAACATTTGGCGCCGGCTTAACCCGAATAATCTCGCGTTCAGTCGTCTCCCAGTTGGCCATCAGCAGATATAGTAGCAAACCGTGTATCAATAGAGTGACCAGTGCCGGCCGCAATATAATGCGTGGCATCACTGGCTTGGCATAGAGTGAGGTCGTCACTGGGGCGTTTCAGTGACCAGACCAACGCTGGGAGCACCGGCCTCCTGCAGTGCGACCATGACCGTCACTACCTCTCCGTAGGGAACGGCCCGATCACCCCAGACCATCACAGGCTTGTCTGGACTGCGGCGCATCACCGCTGCCACGCGATCCTTGATGGTCGCCAAAGACAAAACCTGTTCCTCCTGCCCAAGATTGAGGAACAGTTGGCCGGTCGCATCTACCGACACGATAACAGGCTCACTGTCCTGATTTTCCACAGGGTCAGCGCTTGCTTCGGGTAAATCAACTTTCACACCCTGCATCAGCATGGGTGCCGTCACCATAAAAATAATTAACAGCACGAGCATCACGTCAATGTAAGGCACTACATTGATCTCTGACATAGGTTTACGTTTTTTGCGATTACGAGACACCGCGCTACTCCGCCTTTTTTTCTCGTGAGCGCAGGGCAAAAGCCTGCCGGTATAGGATGCCGGAAAACTCATCCATGAAGGTGTCGTAGCGATTACTCAGCACTTCAACTCTGGAAGCAAAACGATTGTAGGCCAGTACCGCGGGGATCGCCGCGAATAATCCCATTGCCGTGGCTACTAGTGCCTCAGAGATACCCGGCGCCACGGTGGCGAGCGTTGCCTGGGTAGAATTGGCGAGTCCGCGAAAGGAGTGCATGATCCCCCACACAGTGCCAAACAGACCGATATAGGGGCTGGTGGAACCCACCGACGCCAGAAACGCTAGGTGGCGTTCGAGACGTTCCTCCTCTCGCATGACCGCAACTCGCATAGCTCTGCGGGACCCCTCAATGACCGCCTCAGAATCCATTTCCGGCTGTTGCGCTAGACGGGAAAACTCTTTGAAACCTGCGCGAAATATACTTTCCATACCGAGAATCGCGCTGCCATCCGACGCCTTTTCATTACCCTCTCGATAAAGCTGCGACAGATCAATCCCCGACCAAAAGCGCTCTTCAAATCGATACATCTCATCGTTAGCATTGCGAAAGTAGAGATATCGATTAACGATCATGTACCACGAAAAAATGGAGGCCAACAGCAGTATGATCATCACAAGCTGCACAGTGAAGCTTGCGTTCCATACCAGCTCCAGCAAACTCAATTGTTCTTCCAACGTGTGCTCCCTTAACTTTAAATTTCTTTTTATTCCATGGCCCGCAATTGCGTCGCTATCTCTGTCGGGAGTCGACGCGGCTTCACACTGGATCGATCGACACAGGCGACCGTCACCTCGCCCTGCGCCAACAACTCGCCGCGGCGGCGCACACTCTGGCGAAAAATCAAACTGGCTCCGCGCACTTGAACGACGCTCGCGGTAATGTCCAACTCATCATCCAGGCGCGCCGAAAGAATATAGGTAACCGCCACATCGCGCACCACAAACATTAGATCCGAACTAAAAATATAATCCTTTCCGTAGCCGAGTGATCGCATAAACTCGGTGCGAGCTCGCTCCATAAACCTGAGGTAATTAACATAATAAACAATCCCGCCGGCGTCGGTGTCCTCAATGTAGACCCGCAACTGATGTGAAAATTCCGTTGTGGCCACTACGACTCGTCACCCTGCACCGTATCTGGCGGCAGATTGCCACCTGCGGCGGTATTAGGAGCTCCGGGCAAACCGAAATGCAGGTAGGCGCTGCGCGTGGCCATGCGGCCACGAGGCGTGCGCAGCATAAAGCCCTGCTGAATCAAGTACGGCTCCAGCACATCCTCGATCGTGCCGCGCTCTTCAGAAATGGCTGCAGCCAAACTGTCTACGCCCACCGGACCACCATCAAACTTCTCAATAAGCGCCAACAACAGCCTGCGATCTAAATGGTCAAAACCCTTCTGATCCACGCTTAGCATGTCAAGGGCGCGATCGGCAATCTCGTTAGTGATATAACCGTCCGCTTTCACCTCGGCATAATCCCGCACCCGGCGCAGCAGGCGGTTGGCAATGCGCGGGGTACCCCGGGAGCGACAGGCAATCTCGGTCGCACCTGCGGCATCGATACCAATATCCAGTATATGCGCAGAGCGCTGTACGATGAGCGCAAGGTCTGCCACCTCGTAAAACTCTAAACGCTGAACAATACCGAATCGGTCACGCAAAGGAGAGGTCAACAGTCCTGCTCGGGTCGTGGCTCCCACCAGCGTGAACGGTGGCAAATCTAACTTTATCGAGCGAGCCGCCGGGCCCTCGCCTATCATGATATCCAGCTGATAATCTTCCATGGCGGGATACAGTATCTCTTCCACTAAGGGGCTAAGACGGTGAATCTCGTCAATAAACAGTACATCTCCTGGCTCAAGGTTCGTCATCAGCGCGGCAATATCGCCGGCTTTTTCCAACACCGGGCCGGAGGTTGTTTTCAGTGAAACGCCCATCTCGTGGGCAATAATGCTGGCCAGAGTCGTTTTGCCTAGGCCCGGAGGACCGAATATCAAGGTATGATCCAACGGCTCGCCGCGGCCTTTAGCCGCCTGCAGGAAAATGCTCATTTGCTCCTTCACGACCTGCTGGCCGACATACTCGTCAAGCGTTTTGGGGCGAATCGCTCGATCTATTACGTCTTCGCGCGGGCTATCAGTTTGCGCCGCAATCAGGCGATCCGTTTCAATCATGCGACTGGCCTCACACCTTCACCATCGATTTCAGGGCGCGACGTATCAGCTCCTCGCTGCTAACCACACTATCATCGTTAACCACTGCCACCATACGACTCGCTTCCTGCGGTTTATAACCCAGAGTAATCAGCGCGCCTTCGGCATCGGCGATGATGTCCGTAAAGGGATCCAGGGAGGCGCCGCGGCGCTCATCACCCTGCTCATCCGCACGGACCAGCCAGTCCTTGAGTTTGTCACGCATCTCAATCAAAAGACGCTCTGCTGTCTTCTTGCCAACACCGGGCAATGCCGTAAGCGAAGAAATATCATCTCGCTGCACACAGTGAGCGAAGCTTTGCGCATCCATTCCGGACAAAATTGTCAGCGCCAGCTTGGGGCCGACGCCACTGACCTTGATCAACTCGCGAAACAGACTACGGTCTCTGTCGTCAATGAAGCCATAGAGCAATTGGGCATCTTCGCGAACCACGAAATGCGTTACCAGTGAGACCTCCGTGTCCAGCTCTGGCAATTGAAACAGCGTCGTCATGGGGACCTGCAATTCGTAGCCGACACCGCCGACTTCCACCAGAATCACTGGGGCCTGCTTATGGACGAGACGTCCTCTGATTCTACCTATCATTCGATGGGAGTCCTGTCAGCGTATTCGACGTCGGCGCACGGACTTGGCGCCGGCCATATTGATCATACTTTGTTGTGTATGCGCGTGACATAGCGCTGCCGCCAGCGCATCCGCTGCATCTTCCTGCGGCGCCGATGGCAATTTGAGCAAGATCTTGACCATGTGCTGTACCTGCTCTTTATCTGCCGCTCCGGTTCCTACGACCGACTGTTTGATCTGGCGAGCCGAGTACTCCGCAACCACCATATCCTGCACGGCACAGGCTACAATCGCAGCACCTCGCGCCTGCCCCAGTTTCAGAGCAGAGCCGGCGTTTTTCGCCATAAATACCTGCTCGATCGCCAGTTCCTGCGGGCAATGCAATTCCACCAGCTCAGTCACACTATCGAAAATGACCCGCAGTCGCTCCGGTAATTCATCACCGGACAAGCGGATCACCCCACTAGTGATGTATTCGCTGCGCCCGGACACATAACTAATAATGCCAAAGCCTGTTTTACGTGAACCAGGGTCGATCCCTAGAATAAGCGACATGCTGACTTCCACCATATACTTCAGGCTACCATTATGGACAAGTTTGCGGGGCTGGTCTGTAGCTAGGAGATATGATTTTGCAGCCGAGGCCTCATAGATGAGCTTCCGACACGTCCTGCTAATGCACGCGGACCAAGCCCACGCGAACCAGCATGCGTTTTATAGTGTGGGCAGGGGCCTACTCTTCCTTCGCGATGGCTTCGCGGCTCTGGCGCAATCGGATATTCAGCTCTTTCAACTGCTCCACACTGACGTCCCCGGGCGCGCGGGTCATTACGCAGGCCGCACTCTGGGTCTTGGGGAAAGCAATTACATCGCGAATAGACTTGGCGCCGGTCATCAGCATCACCAGTCGGTCAAGACCAAATGCCAGCCCACCATGAGGCGGAGCACCATATTGTAGCGCGTTAAGTAGGAAACCAAACTTTTCCTCTGCCTCTGCCTCATCGATATTCAGGATGCGAAATACCGCCTGCTGCATCTCATGCTTATGAATACGAATACTGCCACCGCCGAGTTCACAGCCATTTAACACCATGTCATAGGCCTGAGACAGCGCATCGCCTGGGCTGGCCGCGAGTTGCTCCGCGTCGCAAGAGGGTGCCGTAAAGGGGTGATGCAGCGACGTCCAAGCACCACTGGAATCCTTTTCAAACATGGGAAAATCCACCACCCATACCGGTGCCCATCCCTCAGCCACTAAGCACTGATCTTCAGCGACCTTAATCCGCAGCGCCCCAAGGGCTTCATTGACCACACGCGCTCTATCAGCGCCAAAGAAAATGATATCGCCATTGGCAGCACCCAGCCGCTCCATCATCTGGGCGACGACTTCATCAGGCATAAATTTCAGGATAGGAGATTGCAAGCCTGCCACCCCCGCCGCAACGTCATTGACCTTAATCCAGGCAAGTCCACGGGCGCCGTAGATGGACACATATTGGGTGTAAGCATCGATCTCCTTACGACTAATAGAAGCTCCGCCAGTCACTTTCAGCGCCGCAACTCTGCCCTCGGGGTCATCTGCAGGCCCGCGAAACACCTTAAACTCAACCTGCTGCATCAAGTCATCCACACTGACCAGTTCCAGCGGGATACGCAGATCGGGCTTGTCCGAACCATAGCGCTCCATGGCTTCCGCATAGCTAATGTGGGGGAACACAGGCAAATCCACTGCCAGTACAGCCTGAAACAATTCGCGAATCATGCGCTCAGTAATGGCCATAATCTCTTGTTCGCCCAAAAAGGCCGTCTCGATATCAATCTGGGTAAACTCAGGCTGTCTATCGGCGCGCAGGTCCTCGTCCCGAAAGCACTTAGCAACCTGATAATACCGGTCGAAACCCGCCACCATTAACAGCTGCTTGAACAGTTGAGGTGACTGCGGCAATGCAAAAAATTGACCGGGATGCGTGCGGCTAGGCACCAGATAGTCGCGGGCACCCTCCGGTGTCGCCCGTGTGAGAATCGGTGTTTCAATATCTAAAAATCCCTCGGCATCGAGGAAGTTTCGCACAGCGCTCGTTATTTTGGAGCGCAGAATCAGACGGTCCTGCATTTCCTGCCGGCGCAGGTCCATATAACGGTACTGGAGGCGGACGTCTTCACCCACATTTGTGTATTCATCCAATTGGAAGGGCGGCGTCGCAGCGATATTAAGAATTTCTAGCTCTTTGCCCAGCACCTCTATCTCACCTGTAGACATCGCTGAGTTCACGGTGGCATCAGAACGCGCCCTTACCCGCCCGGTTACTTTAAGGACATATTCGCTACGAACGCGATCGGCACGCTGAAAATGCTCATCCGTATCGGGGTCATAGACCACCTGCACAATCCCGCGCTGGTCGCGCAAATCAAGGAAAATGACACCGCCATGATCTCGACGGCGATCTACCCAACCGCACAGAGTCACCGTTTCATCAATGTTATCTGTGCTCAAAGCGCCACAATAATGACTGCGCATAATTTGGATTCCGTATGGATTAGCGGGCCGGACCCATAATGGGCCAGGGGTTAGGCTGTCTTTTTACTGTCACCCGATTTACTGTCACCCGATTTACTGTCACCCGATTTATTCTCACTGGATTTGGTTGGGGCAGAGTCGGCTGGGGCGGATTTATCACCGGCACCGGCACCGGCATCAGCGCTGCCGCCACCGTCGCCACCGCCACCGCCACCGCCTACTAAGTTTTTCTTATCACCTGTTTTAAAGTCGGTTTCGTACCAACCACTGCCCTTCAGGCGAAAAGCGGCTGCAGATACCTTTTTTTTCAACGACGCCTCGCCGCACTGTGGGCAATCAAGCAGAGGCGTGTCGCTCATCTTCTGCAAAGCCTCTATCTGATGCTGACAGGCCTGACACTGATACTCGTAAATCGGCATAAAGTAGCACCACCAAGGGTTACATTGCGAAGTGAAGTAATATTTTAAGGCGGAGATTTTAACCCATGCGAGCGTGCAGGCCAAGCGCAGGGGTGGGCAAAATAGAGCGTCGAGGCACCCAACACTAGATAAGTGCTATAAAGAATGGACCTACTAGCCAGCTTACCGCGGCAAGCTGACTATAAGATGTTACCTAGGAAGCAGCGAATTCCTTCAACTTTTTCAACGGACGAACTTTTACGCTCATAGTCGCGGGCTTGGCTTTAAACATCTGTTCTTCGCCAGTAAAAGGATTGATGCCTTTACGTGCTTTTTTAGCCGGCTTGCTCACGGTGGTGATTTTCATCATGCCAGGTACAGTAAACTCGCCCACTGAGCGCTTCTTAATACTGCGCTGGATCAGGGTGTCATATCCGTCCATGACGGAACCGACCTGTTTCTTGGTTAAGCCGGTAGTCTCAGCCAAGCTTGCAACGATCTGACTCTTGGTCATTTTTGCTTGAATCGCTGGACCCACTTTTTTCACTGCGGGTGCTGCTTTTTTTGGAGCTTTTTTCACTGCTTTTTTTGTCGCCATTTTATTTTCTACCTTCCCTGAAAGATGAAATGAATTTCGCCGGAAAACTCAGACTATGCGTTTCCTGATTCTTCAAAAGCAACGCCGTCACAAGCTACAACCGAATGTATAAAACATGAAACGCTGCAATACAAGCGTTTTCTGCGATTGCATCCAAATAAGCTATGTTTTTAGCTCCTTAATCCCTTATAGAACAAATACGCATTATAAAAGTGTGAACTCGCTATCGCTATAAAAATCAAAATCTATGTCAAAAAAACAGCCGCAATGGAACGCTGTACGCTTATCTTATTCAGACGTAAACTAGGGAGTCTCCCAGAATTTTAATCACCGGATATTTTCATGCGTACCAGTCAATTCTTGATAGCAACTCAAAAAGAAACGCCTGCCGATGCGGAGGTTATCAGCCACCAACTGATGCTGCGCGCTGGACTGATCCGAAAATTAGCCGCTGGACTCTACACCTGGCTACCCTTGGGCCTGCGCGTTCTGCGCAAAGTAGAGGACATAGTGCGCCAGGAAATGGATGCCGCTGGGGCGCAGGAAGTGAGCATGCCGGTGCTACAACCCGCTGAGTTGTGGCAGGAATCAGGCCGCTGGGAGGAATATGGCCCGGAACTTTTACGCATCCAAGACCGGCATCAGCGGGATTTTTGCCTCGGCCCTACTCATGAAGAAGTGATTACCCGCCTCGTGAGTGACGAAATCAAGAGTTATAAGCAGCTGCCCCTTAACTTTTATCAGATACAGACCAAAGTCCGGGATGAGATCCGACCCCGCTTTGGCATCATGCGCTCTCGCGAGTTTTTAATGAAAGATGCCTACTCTTTTCATGTTGACCAAGCATCCCTGGAACAGACTTATCAGATCATGTTTAACGCCTATACCACTATTTTTACCCGACTAGGACTGACATTTCGTCCGGTAATCGCCGATAGTGGCAGTATTGGCGGCAGTACATCGCACGAGTTCCACGTGCTGGCAAGCTCTGGGGAGGACGCGATCGCGTTCAGCGACACCAGCGACTATGCCGCTAATGTCGAAATGGCTGAGGCCCTTGTCTCGCCAATAGAACGATCGCAACCCACGGCGGCCGTGCAAAGAGTCGCTACTCCCGACGTGAGGACGATCGAGGAACTCACGATACGCCTGTCGATTAATGCTGCTTCTTGCGTTAAAACACTCATTGTTGAGGGTAAAGAGGAGGGTTCGCTAGTAGCACTAGTGCTGCGCGGAGACCACCAGCTGAACACTATTAAGGCAGAAAGACTTCCAGAAATAGCGGTCCCATTGCAAATGGCAAACGAAGAGCAGGTGCATGCCGCCTGTGGAGTGGGCTTTGGCTCGTTAGGCCCTGCAGGGCTAGACCTACCGATCATTGTCGATCGCAGCGCAGCGCAACTGGCGAATTTTACCTGCGGCGCCAACGCAGATGGCGTTCATCTTACCGGCGTCAACTGGGAGCGGGACTGCCCGCTTATCTCTACCGCAGACCTGCGCAATGTAGTGGCCGGAGATCCGAGTCCCGACGGCAAGGGTCAGCTGGAGATCATGCGCGGCATCGAGGTCGGCCATATATTCCAGCTAGGCACCAAATACAGCGAGGCCATGAATGCTCAGGTGCTGAACGAAAACGGTAAAAATGTCACGGTGACCATGGGCTGCTATGGCATTGGCGTAAGCCGAATCGTGGCATCCGCCATCGAGCAAAACCACGATAACAATGGCATCATCTGGCCTGACGGGATGGCACCTTTCCAGTTGGCGATTGTGCCACTGAACATGCATAAATCAGAAGACGTTGCGCGGTGCGCCGAAGACCTTTACCAGCAACTTCAGGCGGCCGGCCTAGATGTGCTAATGGATGACCGCAACGAGCGACCTGGGGTCAAATTCGCGGACATGGAGCTCATTGGCATCCCACATCGCATCGTAATAGCCGATCGCGCACTTGCCGAGGGCAATATCGAATATAAAAGCCGATGCGGGGAAGCGCCTGAGCTCATTGCGAAGGATGAAATTCTCAATTTCTTACAACAGCGAATACGCTAGCGGTAGGAACCCGGAGATTCCCCTGTCCATTTCTTAAAAGAACGGTGGAACGCACTCGGATCGGAGAAGCCGACCTGCTCCGCTACCTCACTGACTGTCAGTCGATCGCGGCTTAACATTGAGATGGCCACATCACGCCGCGCATTATCTTTGATGCGCTGGTAAGACGTGCCCTCTTTATCTAGACGACGGCGCAATGTGCGCGCTGACATATTCAATAACACCGTCAAACCCTCAAAGCTGGGCATCTCCTGCCGAAAGTCGTCCCCAAGAATGCCTCGGATACGATGCGTAATACTGACAGTGCTGAGCAGAGGCTGGATAACCATGTAGTAAGGCGCGAGCTTCAAAAATTCCTCGAGAGCCGTCTCATCGCGAACCAATTCAGCATCCAAATGTCGAGCGCTGAAGGTCACAGAATTGACAGCCTGACCGTAGCCCACCGGGCAGGGGAAATAATGGCGCATCCCAGCCAAAAATTCCGGCTTGGGACCGGCGCAAGTAGCGCTAGTCACATCGATGCGCTGATCGATCAACCAGCCCGCAAATCCTAGCCAGATAGCCAAGTTACACAGAACGCTGTGCTGTTGCTGATTGCTGTCACTTTGGGAAAGATAGGTCAAAGTAGCCTCTTTGCGCTCATGGTCAACGGTCAACTGATTTCTAACGTCAGCACCCCGACGCACCCGGCATACGCCATTAAACTCAATAGCACGGCGCAGGGCGATTGCCAAAGTAGAGCTATTGATCATACTGAGCGCAATCAGGCGTGTGGTCCCGATCGGAGTTTGCACGTCAGGCATCACTCCGGCCGACTCATCGCCGATTTCGCGAATCACAGCCAAACACAGTCGAGAATATTGTTCTCGGGACACGAGGACTGTCTGCGCATCCTGACGCAGCGGGTCGAATGGAAACCCCGCGGCGCGCAAAATAGCCTCAACATCGCAGTTGTAAGCACGCGCCTGCGCCACCAGGGCCCTTGTGAACTCCATGGGCACCGACTCTTTGTATAACGCTGAATTAACCCTCTCTATGGACATAATACAGGTAGCCTCCGGACCGAATAAACAGCATAGCTCCTCATCGTATCAAAGTTGAACTCAGCAAGTTCTAGTGAATCCATCATCACCTAGCGGAAGTCCATTGCAGGATGATTAGTTGACCCACGAGTTTGACAACCCTGCGGCGCCCGACAACTCAGTAGCAAAAATGTTGTTACACCGGTCTCTTAAGGTTGCGTGACAGACATCGCTCAACTGAGCAAATGGAATCTAGATATTTCCATGGCGATTGCCGCCTTGGGCACTGAGCAGGTATTTCCTGCACGGATCGGCGCTATCCTCGGCCAGTAACAGTCAATTATCCCCAAGGTTGGCTAACCCATAAGGATTTGCCTCCCAGCTCTCACGTCTGCCGACGTTTACAGCCGGGCTTTCATGCGACCACCTATCCCTGCTGGGTCTGAGAGAATCGCACTGCAGCGATACGCATACCGGCTGGCAGCCACGCGGCCAGAAGACTGGAGCATCGCGCTGCTGGGACAGGTGCCAACCCATACTGATTGTTCGCAGTATTATAGACACAACCGCAGCACAGAAAGTGCAAAAATAGAGGCTATCTAGGGAACAAAAGGCCACTTGCGCCCTCTAAAGCGTTGTGCAGCGAACTCGCTTAAACGCCTCAGATAAATACGCTCCCGGCGATTCGATGACTCGCTCCACCGCGCGTAGCCGACGACTGGCGATTTTGTGACGTACTCAACCCACTGAACACCCTAGATTAAGAGGGTGTTCAGTAGTTACGATTAACAAGTAGGCTGAATTTATTAATCCATCTTCAACGAGTGTGAAGAAAGATACATGATACTGTAGACTGGATGTTGATGAGAAGCGGAATACTTTCATTCTCCAAAAAGTCTGTTTACGATGTTCAGGTCAAACGGAGACCCGATAACCCCCATGATCAAAAACACAGCAAAACCGCCGCTGAACCTGGTGAACGTCGTTATTTTTCTGGGCTTTCCTATCGCAGCCCTGATCCTCGTGCCCCTATGGGGGGGGTATCGTGGCTATGACGCTTTTCAGTGGTTATGGGCGCTTGCCTTCCTTTACTTGAACGGGCTTTCTATCACCGGTGGGTACCATCGACTATGGGCTCACAAGGCCTATGAGGCTAGCCCTGCGCTCAAGTGGTTCTTTGCATTCTGGGGCGCAGGGGCACTGCAAAACAGTATCCTTATCTGGGCCTCAGACCACCGCAGACATCACCGTCATGTCGATGACAATGAACGCGACCCCTACTCGGCCGGCCGCGGGTTGTGGTTTAGTCACATCGGCTGGATGCTGCGCGAGTACAACACCGACACACCGGACTTCAGTAACGCTAAGGACTTACTTCGCGACCCGGTCGTGGCCTGGCAACAAAAGCATTATATTGCACTGACCGCCTTCATGAATTTAGGCCTGCCGTTACTTTTAGGTTTCTGGCACGGAGATGTGATCGGCACGGTGCTGCTGGTCGGACTGCTGCGCCTGGTGGTAAATCATCATGTGACCTTTTTCATCAATTCCCTGGCGCACTTTTGGGGGAGCCGGCCCTATACCGAAACCAACAGCGCACGAGACAACGGCTTTCTCGCATTCCTCACCTATGGTGAGGGTTACCATAACTATCATCACATCTTCCAGACTGACTATCGTAATGGCATTCGCTGGTGGCAATGGGACCCGACCAAGTGGATGATCGCCCTCTGCCAATATCTAGGACTGGCGAGCAACCTAAATAAAGTCTCCGATTTCAAGATCCAGCGTGCCATTTTAGATACGGCTTTTGAACGGGCCCGCAACAAACTGGATGAATCACAGGACATTGATTCGCTGCGGGACTTGTTGGAACGTGAGTATCAATTATTCACCAACTCCATCAATGAATGGACAGCGCTGCAAGCGGAACGCTATGAACGCACAAAGGAACAGCTAAGCGACGTCTTAGAGGAAGGGAAACTGCATCTGCAACAAAAATGGGAGCACGCAGCACTGCTAACCAAGCTTAAAACCTTAGAGTATTCGCTCAAGATGCAGCGCAAGCGTCTTAGCCTTTTGATGGAGCAGGTCAATTTCCACCAGGCGCAAATAGCCTGACCATTTCACAACAGAGGAACTACCATGACAAATACCGTTTACGATTTCAGCTGCCAAACATCACAGGGCAAAGAACAATCTCTAGAGGATTACAACGGAAAAGTGCTGCTGGTCGTTAATACCGCCTCCAAATGCGGCTTTACACCACAGTTTGCAGGGCTCGAAGAGATGTATGCGACATACAAAGACAAGGGACTTGAAATTCTAGGTTTCCCCTGCAACCAATTCGGCAAACAAGACCCCGGAAGCAACGAAGAGATTATGGAGTTTTGCCAGCTTAATTACGGCGTCAGCTTTCCCATGTTTGGCAAAGTAGAGGTGAATGGGTCGAATGCCGACCCCTTGTTCAAACACCTCAAGACGGCAGCCCCTGGTGTGTTGGGTAGCGAGGGTATCAAATGGAACTTCACCAAGTTTCTGATCGACTCCTCCGGTAACGTGGTAAAGCGTTACGCGCCCAAGGATACGCCCCAAGCTATCGCGGCAGACATCGAAGAACTGCTGGGCTGAAGGCCGCTCAATGCTCTCGAGTGGCCCTGAACGCAAGGTCCGGCCAGCGTTCTTCCATTAAAGACAGGTTCACCCGGGTCGGCGCAAGATAGGTGAGATGACCGCCTGCGTCTACCGAAAGGTGGTCTGCAGCCTTCTTGCGAAAGTCTTCCAGCTTGCGCTTATCGTCACAGGTGACCCACCGGGCCGTATAAACATTGACTGGTTCATAGCGCGCCTCCACCTTGTATTCATCCCTAAGGCGATAGGCTACCACTTCAAATTGTAGCGGGCCCACTGCACCCACGATCAAATCAGCGGACATGATCGGTGAAAATACTTGGGTAGAACCCTCCTCGGATAGCTGCTGCAGCCCGCGCTGTAGTTGCTTGGATTTCATCGGATCGGTCAGGCGAATACGACGAAACAACTCGGGCGCAAAGTGCGGGATACCGCTAAACTGCAACACTTCACCGTCTGTAAAGGTATCACCAATCTGTATCGTGCCATGATTGTGCAGACCGATGATGTCGCCCGATACGGCCTCCTCCACCAGCACCCGCTCGCCCGCATGGAAGGTCACCGCATCCACGATCTTCACCTCCTTACCAATGCGCACATGCTGCATTTTCATTCCCTTGAGGTAGCGACCGGAGCATACCCGCATAAACGCAATACGGTCGCGATGGCGTGGATCCATATTGGCCTGAATCTTAAAAACAAAACCACTGAATTTACCCTCGGTTGCCGCCACAGTGCGATCGATGGTGTCGCGATCCAGCGGCGCTGGCGCCCACCGCACGAAATCATCCAGCATTTCCCGCACCCCGAAATTGCCAAGAGCGGTACCAAAGAACACTGGACTTAAACGGCCAGCGAGAAAAGCGTCAACATCGAAGACGTGGCTAGCACCACGCACCAGCTCAACTTCTTCACAGAATTGCGAGTACTCCTCGCCCAACAACGCGCGCGCTTCGTCACTGGCCAGCCCTGTAATAATCCGGTCATCGGACAGTACGCTGCCTTTTCCGGGGGTGTACTGATGAATGGTGTCGGTGTAAAGGTTATAAACGCCCTTAAACTCCGCACCCATTCCAATGGGCCAGTTGATAGGAGCGCCCTGTATTTGCAGGACAGCTTCAATTTCATCGAGCAGGTCAATAGGATCACGGATATCCCGGTCCATTTTGTTTACAAAACTGAATATAGGCGTATCACGCAGACGACAGACTCGCATCAATTTGATGGTCCTATCCTCTACACCCTTGGCCCCATCAATCACCATCAAAGCAGAGTCTACCGCCGTCAGTGTGCGGTATGTATCCTCAGAAAAGTCCTCATGCCCGGGCGTGTCCAGCAGATTGATGGTACGTTCGCGGTAAGGAAACTGCATTACCGAGGAGGTCACAGAGATACCGCGCTCCTGCTCCATACTCATCCAGTCGGACGTGGCGTGAGGACCCTTCTTACCCTTTACGCTCCCCGCCACTTGGATCGCATTACCCAAAAGCAGAAGCTTCTCGGTAATCGTCGTTTTGCCCGCGTCCGGGTGAGAGATGATAGCGAAAGTTCTTCTAATGCCAATCTCGGAGGCTAACTTAGTGTCGGACACTGACCTGAATCTCCACGTAAATACAGGTTTCTAACGCCCCAATACAAGCGCGAGAACCAAAGGGGCGCGATTATAACCTAAAGCGAGGCATGTTATAGGAATGTCAGCACCTGTGTATTAAACGCGCAGCATGCTCGCCGTAATGTGCATGAGACGCTGACCAATCAGTTCCAGTTTGAGCTCGACACTGGGCAACTGTTTTGCCATAGACGTCACCTGCAAACCCTCATAGCCACATGGATTAATGCGTCCGAACGGTTCTAAATCCATGTCCACGTTAAGCGCCAGCCCATGGTAACTGCAGCCCCGACGAACCCGCAGACCCAGAGAAGCAATTTTTTCATCCGCTACGTAAACGCCCGGAGCACCGGGTTTTAGCCTGGCGAAAATCTCGTATTCTTCCAGCAGCTGCAGCACACTGCGCTCGATCAGGTTGACGAGGTCGCGCACACCCATGGGGCGGCGACGCATATCCACCATCAAATAGAGTACCCACTGCCCAGGACCATGATAGGTCACCTGTCCACCACGATCTGCCCGAATGATGGGAATATCTCCTGGGGCCAATAGATGTTCGGCTTTGCCGGCCTGCCCTTGAGTGAACACTGACGGATGCTGCAACAACCACAGCTCGTCAGGGGAATCCGCAACACGCGAATCAGTGAGTTCACGCATTGCCGTCAGTGTTGGCTGATAGTCAGCAAGACCCAGCTCACGCAGAATCAGCTCCGGCGGAGACACGGGTCAAATCACCATCTTTACATGCCCGGTCGCCAGCAGATCCTTGTGCAGAGCTTCCAACTGATCAGGGCCCGTTGCTGTTATCGTGATGGTCAGCGATGTGAAGGTAGCTTTACTACTGGCTTTGCCAGTCATATTCTTTCGATTGAAGCCGGGGGCGTGGCGCTCGAATACGGCCAGAACAATCGATTCGAAGGCATCGCTACTGACACCTAAAACTTTGATCGGATAGTCACAGGGAAACTCTATTTTTGGTGCTTCAGGCTCTTGCACAACAATGCACTCCAGGATCTTTCTACTAGATCGTTATCCGCGCCCAAACAGGCCAGCGAAAAACATCAAAAGGGCATCCCACTGACGCGCGAAGAAACCACTCGGCTCAACCGACACCAAAACAATGAGCGGTTCTTGCAACACAACCTCATCGCTCAGACGCAACGTCACAGTCCCCACTGAGTCACCTACGGCAAGCGGCGCAACCAACTCCGGATTCACTTCCACCGTGGTCACTAGGTCATCGTGCTTGCCGCGCGGCAGAGTCAACACCGCCTCGCTTAATAAACCCACCGCCACGTAATCCTGCTGTCCTTTCCAGACGCGCGGTTTCGCCAACTCCGTCATGGGCTCAAATACAGACCTGGTCTCGTAAAAGCGAAACCCGTAATTGAGCAAAGCAGCGGTATCATTTTTACGCGCCTTAGTGCTATCGGTACCCATCACCACAGATATCAAACGCATACCCTTGCGCTCTGCAGAGGCAACCAAGCAATATCCTGCCGCCTCGGTATGACCTGTCTTGAGACCATCCACAGAAGCATCAACCAGCATCAAAGTATTGCGATTGTACTGCCGAATGTTGTTGTACGTGAACTCGGGTTCCCGGTAAATCTTGTATTGCTCGGGGTGATCAATAATCATAGCCTTGGCCAGAATGGCCAAATCTCGCGCCGTCGTCATATGCTCGGGGTCCGGCAAGCCATGGGAATTGACGTATTGGGTATTGACCATGCCTAGCCTCTTGGCGTTTATATTCATCATCTCCGCAAACACGGCTTCGCTGCCGGCGATATGCTCCGCGACGGCCAAGGTCGCATCGTTACCTGAGGATATAATGATTCCGCGCTGTAAATCGGCAATGGACACGTCCATACCAGGCTGTATCCACATCAGGGAAGAACCGTTGAATAGCGGATTCTGCGACCAGGCATTCTCACTGATCCTCACCATATCGGTCTCACTGACTCGCCCTGCGTCGATCTCTTCAGCCAACACGTAGGCGGTCATCATCTTGGTTAGGCTTGCGGGAGGCAAAATTTCGTCCGCGTTGTGCTCGACCAGCACGGCACCGCTGACAGCATCGACCAAAAGATACGCTTTGGCCGCCAGCTGCGGCGGCGCGGGCACGGGATTGCCGCCGCGCACACCGAATGAGAACACTGTTAGCAGCAATACCAAGACTAATCGAATCATGATGTCAAAAAACCGTGAGGGAATTTGGAAGATATTGATGGTAACTCATGGATGACGGGAGAGAAAGAAGCCATGCGGATGAAGACGGCCTAAGGCAACGGCTGTCCTACATCATACCCGCTGTCCTGCAATTGCTGTTGTACCGCCACCAGATGATTTTTGTCATCCACTGGCCCCACCCGCACCCGGTATAGCAAAGCGCCATCTAATTCGACCGCGCTCACAAAAACCTCGGCGGTTAATAGTGGCTTTAACTCTGCGACCAGATCCTGCGCACTGACCTCCCTACCAAAGGCACCCAGCTGAAGATAACGATAATTGCCATAGATAGGATCACGACGATCCTCAACACCGACAACCTCGATCACCTCAACCTCGACTCTCGCAGTACCCTGCTCCATATAGCCGAGCTTTACCGCGGCGGCATAAGATAAATCAATAATACGATCAGGATGAAAAGGTCCTCGATCGTTAACGCGGACCACGATAGTCTTCCCGTTATCCAAATTAGTCACACGCGCATAGCTGGGAATAGGAAGCGTCTTATGGGCGGCACTGGGCTGATATAAGTCATAAAGCTCACCGTTAGAGGTTTTATGCCCACTGAACTTTGCCCCGTACCAGGAAGCAGTACCCTGCTCGCGATAATGACGATAATCCTCCAGCACTGTGTAGCTAACGCCATCGATGGAATAAGGGCTTATATTGCCGAAGGTGAGAATAGGATCGGCCTGCGGTATCGCATCGAAAACCTCATCCTGACTTATCGGCAGAAGCGGAGCGGAGTCTTGTTCGATGTGGTAGCGCTCAGGTGCACGGACAGCAACGTTGTCTTCTTGTAAGGGCGGGGACTGAGACGACGGCGGCGTAGAACACGCCGCGAAAAAAAAAGAGAGGGCAACAATGACCGCGACAGAAGGCCGAAGACTCACCGCGCCACTCGGGCAGCCAGTGCCTGACTAAGCTGATAGACACTCATCGCATACATAGCGCTGTGATTGTAGCGCGTAATGACATAAAAATTGTGTAGCCCCAGCCAGTACTCATAGCCGTCCTTCTGCTCAAACTTCATAGCCGTTGCCAGCGCGTCGGGATCCAGCTTGATTTTCGCCACCACACCCTCTGCAGCAAACTGAGCCACCGTTCGCGTCGGCTTCAAATCCTTACGACTTTTGACAAAGATTGCCTCCGGCGTATTGGCCGCCGCAGTGGCAGCAGACACAACAACCTCGCCCTGGCGCCATCCATGTTCGCTGAAATAATTGGCGACACTGCCGATCGCATCCACGGGGTTGTTCCAGATATCCACTATATCGTCATTGTCAAAATCAATGGCATAGTGACGATAACTGCTGGGCATAAACTGACCGTACCCCATCGCACCGGCGTATGAGCCCATCAAACTCATCGGGTCAATGTCCTGATCCCGCGATAAAATCAAAACGTTTTTCAGCTCGCTAGTAAAAAAAGGCGAACGAGGCGGGTAGTCAAATGCCAGAGTCGAAAGCGCGTCGATCACCCGATAGCTGCCGGCTATCCGCCCATAGGACGTCTCTACTCCGATAATAGCCACGATAATTTCCGCTGGCACACCAAACTCACGTTCAGCGCGGCCTAGCTCCACACGGTATCGATCAAAAAACTCCACTCCTTGGTTTTCGCGCGTATCGTTAAGAAAGATAGCCCGGTATTCATACCAGGGCTTGGTCTTCTCCGCTGGGCGGGCAATGGCTTTTAATATGGAGTCCTTACGCTCAGCCTGAGCAAAAATCGCCATTAGTTGTTCGCGGTCAAAGTCCTCCTCGGCGACTAGCTCATCAATCACCACCTGCGCAGAAGGATTACTCTCATAATTATCCGCAGCACAAGACAAAGCCGTCCACAAACAGGACACAACAAATATAATTTTCAGACGTAAAGGCATAAGCTAAAACTCAATCTCTTCAGACAAAAAGTGTATGCAATATTGCGGAATCACACTGTGCTCACATAGCGCCACTGCGACCTTCCGTGCTGATCGCCATGAGAATACCAAAGCCTGCGAGCAGCGTGACCACGGAGGTTCCACCGGCACTGACTAGGGGCAGTGGAACACCGACCACCGGCAACAGACCAGCGACCATTCCCATATTAACAAAGATATACACGAAAAACGTCAATGTCAGGCTTCCTGCCATCATACGGCCGAAACTGGTTTGTGCATGCACGCCAATCCAGAAGCCTCGTAATAAAATCAGCAGATAAATACCCATAAGCAGAATGATACCCTGCAATCCGTGCTCCTCTGCCAGCACAGCTATAATGAAGTCCGTGTGACTCTCCGGCAGGAAGTCCAACCGTGATTGGGTGCTCTGCAGCCAACCCTTACCCTGCCAACCGCCGGAGCCGATGGCGGTCTTAGACTGGATAATATTCCATCCCGCTCCCAGCTTGTCGCTGTCAGAGTTAAACATAGTAAGAATGCGTTGCTTCTGATAGTCCTTCAGCCCGTACATCCAAGCCGGCCATACTGATGCTGCCGCAAGCACCGCAGCAACCAAAATATAGCTCCAGCGCAGGCCTGCCATAAACAGAACAAACAAACCACTGGCAGCGATCAACAGCGCAGTGCCCAGATCCGGCTGTATCACTATCAACATGGCGGGCAGACCTAATAAAGCCAATGCGCCGCCTATCGGCAGTAATGTCGGAGGGAGAGCCCGTCTAGCTAAGAACCAGGCGACGACCAGCGGCACCACGAGCTTCATAATCTCCGAGGGCTGAAACCGAAAACCCCCAACTTCCAACCAGCGCTGGGCGCCCTTCGCACCTACCCCGACAAAGACTACGGCCACCAGTGTTATTAACCCTACTAGATATAACCACGGCGCCAATCGCACATAGCGTTGCAAACTAATTTGCGCCGCAAAAATCATAGCCACATAGCCTAAAGCGAAGTAGCTCGCCTGACGGATAATAGCTGCCATACTCTGGCCCGACGCACTGTACAACACAGCCAAACCGTAAACCGTTAATAGCAGCAGTAGCAGCAATAGTGGCACATCAATGTGAACGCGAGTGACCAAGCTGGGACGCCTCGCCATGTCGTGAGAACCTTGATGCGGCAGCTGCCGAACATAATCACCCATCAGCCGGGCTCGATCGACAGCCAAGCATCAATCACCTCGCGCGCTATGGGGGACGCAGCGGAGCTGCCTCCGCCGTTCTCTACGATAATACCAACGGCAATCGTCGGCGCCTCGATGGGCGCAAACGCTACAAACAATCCATGGTGCCGATGCCGCTCCGAGACATCAGCCTCGTTGTAGACTGCATTTTGCGCGATACCAATAACCTGAGCAGTGCCTGTCTTTCCTGCCATTTCATAGGCTATCCCTTGAGCCAGAGCTTTCGCCGTACCATTACGGCCATGCACAACTTCGCGCATGCCATCAAATATCGTGTCCCAGTACTCGGCTGGTGCCAACAGCGGATCTAATACCGTCACGGGTAATGGCTCTCCGTCCACTGCCATAACCAGATGCGGAATCCGCCGCTGTCCTTTGCTTGCCATGACACCGGTGGCAACCGCCAATTGTAGGGGCGACGCCAGCATATACCCCTGACCGATACCCGCGCTGATGGTTTCTCCTGGATACCAAGGCTGGCCCATTGCAGCCCGCTTCCACCGCGTTGACGGCAGTATGCCAGCGCGTTCACTCGTGGTATCAATGCCCGTGCGCTCTCCGAAACCGAAAGGGTGCAGATATTCGGCCATCCGATCTATGGTCAGGCGACGTGCGAGATCATAAAAATAGACGTCACACGATTCAGAAATAGCCATTTTCATATTGACGTGAGGGGCGTGACCCGTCCCTCTTATTCGCAAAATCCAATCCCGATAACGATGCGAGTCACCCGGGAGGCTGAACCAGCCAGGATCAGGCACGGTTGATTCAGGTGTCACCAACCCCGACTGAAGTCCGGCCATCGCCATAAAGGGCTTGATGGTGGAACCGGGAGGATAGGAGCCCTGAATAGCCCGATTAAACAGGGGAACATCCAGCGAGTCTCGCAGCGCGCTGTAGTCTTTAGAGCTGATGCCATTCACAAATAAGTTGGTATCAAAGCCTGGGGTGGACACCAATGCCAGCACTTCGCCAGACAGAGGATCGATTGCAACAACTGCGCCGCGCCGATCGCCGAGGGCGTCGAAAGCGGCCTGCTGTACGCGGTAGTCAAGGGATAGCGTCAGGTCTTTGCCCGTCACCGGCAGGTATCGCTCGAGCACACGCAGCACCCGTCCGTGAGCGTTGCTTTCAACATTCTGATAACCGACATCTCCATGCAGGATGTCTTCATAGAACTTCTCGACGCCCACTTTGCCCACATAAAATGTGCCGCGATAGTCGGTCTCATCTAGCGCCTGTACTTCCTCTTCGTTGATACGCCCGACATAGCCAAGGGCATGAGAAAACAACTCTCCGTAAGGATAGTGACGAAGCAGCTGAGCCTCTACTACAACGCCTGGCAGACGAAAGCGGTTAACCGCCAACAGAGCGCGCTCATCTTCTGTCAGGCGAAAGCGCAAAGGCACTGGCTCGTATGGTCGACTGCGTTTAACCTTCTTGTGGAAATTCTCCAAATCGCGCTCTGAAATCGGCAACAGTGTCTGCAACTCCGACAGTGCGACATCCAAACTTCCCACCCGCTCGCGCACCACAGAGAGCACATAACTGGGCCGGTTGTCCGCCAGCAGAACGCCATTGCGATCATAGATAAGTCCGCGTTTAGGTGGCAGCGGCTGCAGCTGCACACGGTTGCGCTCGGACTGCGTGCTGTAAACCTCATACTCGGTGATCTGTAACGCGTAGTAGCGCATAAGGATCAGCCCCAGCAACACCATCACTAGGCAGATCGCAATAATCGTGCGGCTGCCAAAAATGCGGGACTCGCCCTGCGAATCTTTTAAATCAAATTGAGGTAGCATTTAAACGACTTGCCTAACCTGCACTGCGTCAACGGGATTATCACTATGCGCGATGATACGGGTGGTTAACAGTGATTGTCCAAGCCCGATACAACTGCTCCGCCAACAGCACTCTTACCAGCGGATGAGGCAACGTCAGATCACTGAGCGACCAGCATTGATCAGCTCTCGCTAGGCAGCCCGGGGAAAGCCCATCTGGGCCACCAATCAAAATGCTGTAATTGTCTCCCGACATTTGCCACGCGGCCAGTTGCCCCGCTAGCTGTGTGGTGGAGATACGCTTGCCCGCCACATCTAACGCAATCACCCGATCCGCCGCAGGAATAGCCTTTAATATTTGCTCGCCCTCTGCCGCGCATGCCTGCTCACCAGCTGTGTCCTTAGCTCTGCGGGCCAAAGGAATCTCTCGCAACAGAGGTTTTAGTTCGCGCGGCATACGCTTGCTGTATTCCTCAACACCCTGAATGACCCATGCTGGCATCCGAGTTCCCACCGAGACGACACTGATTCGCATCAGTCGATGGCTTCAGGATTCGCCCATAAACGCTCCAGATCGTAAAAATCGCGCGTCTCGGGCAGCATGACATGAACAACCACATGGCTGAAATCCACCAGCACCCAGTCACCAGCATCGTCACCCTCCATGCCCAAAGGATGGATGTCTCGCTTCTTGGCTTCCACTGAAACATGGCTAGCTAGTGACTTCACATGACGGCTGGAGGTGCCGCTGGCGATAACCAGGTAATCTGTCACATCCGTCAGATCTCTGACATCCAGGGTTACCGCATTGACTGACTTTAGGTCATCCAGCGCATCGACGACAAACCGCGCAAATTCTTCAGGTTCCATAGGGCTGATTAACTTTAATATTCATATAAAACGATCCAACTATTTAACAGTAAAGTGTGTGTGTTTGAATATAATCCAATACCGACTGCGGCATCAGGTAGCGGGCTGAGCGACCGGAGGCCAGCAAATCCCGTATCTCAGTGGAGGATATCGCTAGTGGACGCAACTCCTCGATAACAATCCCTCCACAAGGGTGCTGCCGCAATAGCTCTGGGCTCTCCAGCTGATGAGTTTCCAGCCAATGCGCCAACTCCCCTGCACGCGGCAGCTGCCAACCCGGTCTCGCAATAATGACGATATGGGCCCAGTCCAGCAGCTCTTGCCAGCGATGCCACGTCGCAATTTCCTGCACTGCATCACAACCGAGCACCATACACAGGCCCTGCTGCTCACCCAGTTCACCCCGCAACTCAATCAGGCTGTCTATGGTATAGGACTTACCGGGACGTTGCATTTCCCTAGCATCACAAATCAGTCGAGGCTCCCCGCTTACGGCCAGCTCTACCATCGCGGCGCGTCGTTCGGCGCTACAGTCCGGGACATCACGGTGAGGCGGCCACGCACTGGGCATCAAGCGCAACTGCTCAAGTTGCAGCCTCTCCACTAACTCCAGCGCTGAGCGCAGGTGGCCATAGTGTACAGGGTTAAACGTGCCACCGAAGACTCCGACCAACGAGGACAAGGGGGAAAGAGACGCACTCAAGTGCGAAGCTGCCCCTCGCCAAACACGACAAACTTTTGCGTAGTGAGCCCTTCCAGACCAACGGGTCCGCGCGCATGCAGTTTGTCAGTAGAGATACCGATCTCCGCACCTAGGCCATATTCGAAGCCATCGGCTAAACGCGTGGACGCATTGACCATTACCGAACTGGAATCCACTTCACGCAAAAAACGCAGGGCGCGCCCATGATCCCGTGTGACAATGCTGTCGGTGTGCTGAGAACTGTACGTATTGATGTGCTCAATCGCCTGATCAAGCCCCTTCACCACGCGCACCGCCAGAATGGGCGCCAAGTATTCTTCGCGCCAGTCAAGCTCACTAGCCGCTTTGATATCCGGCAATACCTGTCGCGCATCGGGACAACCGCGTAGTTCTACTCCTGCCTCAGCATAGGCTTGTGCCAGCCGCGGCAAAATCTCGGCCGCCTTGGACGCCGCAACCAACAGTGTTTCCATAGTATTGCAGGTGCCGTAACGCTGCGTCTTAGCATTAAAAGCAATACTTACAGCCATGTCATCGTCGGCACCATCGTCGATAAAAACGTGACATACGCCGTCTAGGTGTTTGATGACCGGCACTTTAGCGTCCTGACTGATACGCTCGATAAGGCCCTTACCGCCTCGGGGAATAATCACATCCACATACTGAGGCATGGTAATTAACTGGCCTACTGCCGCCCGGTCTGCCATCGCCACAACCTGCAACGCAGTAGGCGGCAATCCGGCGACTCGCAAACCCTCAGTCAGGCACTGTGCAATAGCCGTGTTGGAAGCCAAACACTCAGAGCCTCCGCGCAAAATGGCGGCATTACCGGATTTGAGGCACAGGCTCGCCGCCTCTACCGTCACATTGGGCCGTGATTCATAGATGATCCCGATCACGCCCAGCGGCACGCGCATTCGTCCCACCTGAATGCCACTCTCCATGTTTCTCATTTCCGAGATGCTACCCACTGGGTCTGGCAGCGCAGCAACCTGACGCAAGCCCTCCAGCATCGCATCAATACGTTTTGGCGTTAGCTCTAGGCGGTCCAATAATGGCGCGTCTAATGCCTTTGCATGACCGCTCTCCATGTCTACTGCATTGGCCTGCGCTAGCGCCGCGCGGGCGCCGTCTAACGCATCGTGCATGGCCAGCAGCGCATGATTACGCACCGCAAGCGGCGATGCCGCGACAACGTGCGATGCCGCGCGCGCGGCGATGCCCAACTCTCGCATGTATTGATCAACATCCATCCCGCACCCACTCTTCCTGCTGTAAAATGGCGATTATACCTGATCAGCGCTAGGGATGTGTTAGGCTCACAGCTGAATTTATTGTAGGTAAACGCATGACATCAAGACCGACTCTAGAGTTCTTTTACGACTGCTCTAGCCCCTGGACCTACTTCGCATTCACACGAATAATCCCAATGATGGAACAGTTAGCGTTACCGATACGCTGGCGCCCGATTCTGGTCGGCGGCGTTTTTAATGAGGTGAATAAGGAAGTCTACACAGCGCGCGAGGCGATGTTCAGCAGCAGCGGCAGTCCGCGCCTCAACTACTATATAAAAGATATGCAGGACTGGGCACGGCTGTGCGGTGTGCGCGCCGATATGCCCGAGGGTCATCCGATCAACAGTGTAAAGGCTATGCGTGGCGCCTTCTATGCTGAGCAACAAGACCTCATGGTGCCTTACTCTCGAGCTGTTTTTGAGACTTACTGGGGTAGCGAGTCTCCCAATATCGCTGATGATGAGGTACTGAGAGCGATTTGCGCGCGCGTGGGTCTGGACTCCGAGGGCTTCTTCAGCGCCATTACCCACCAGCATTACAAAGACCTGCTGCGCCAGAACACCGACGAACTTATCGCACGGGGCGGTTTCGGCTCTCCAACGCTGTTTATCGATGGCGATGACATGTATTTTGGAAATGATCGCCTAGAATTGGTTGAATCTCGCCTGAAACAGTGGGTGGACGCAAGATAAGTTTGATGTTGACCATGCGACGGCAGCAGCAATATCAACAAATACAAGGCACAAAAAAGCGGACGCAAGGCCCGCTTTTGAACGCACAACCCAGTCGCTTACAGCGCCTGAGCATTCTCCGCTAAATAGGCGGCAACGCCATCCGGTGAGGCATTCATGCCCTTGTCACCCTTGTTCCAGCCCGCCGGGCACACTTCACCGTGTTCGTCGGTAAACTGCAGCGCCTCCACCAAGCGAATCAATTCATCGATGTTCCTTCCCAGCGGCAGATCGTTCACCAGCTGAGAGCGCACATTGCCCTCTCGATCGATGATAAAGGCGCCACGAAAAGCCACGCCATCAGCTGCTTCGACATCATAGGCACGGCAAATATCGTGGTTAATATCAGCGGCCATGGTGTAGGTCACCGCGCCAATACCGCCATCGTTGACCGCGGTATTGCGCCAGGCATTGTGCGTAAACTGAGAATCAATGGACACGGCTACGACCTCTACGCCCAACTCGCGAAACTTATCCATGCGATGATCTAATGCGATCAGCTCTGAAGGGCATACAAAGGTGAAATCCAACGGATAGAAAAAAACGAGGCCGTACTTGCCTGCCATTGCCTCGGAGCGCTTGTAGGAATCAACAATCTCCCCCGTACCAAGTACTGCCGCCACATCAAAATCCGGTGCCAACTTACCAACTAAAACGCCCATGTATCTAAACTCCTTAACTCGTTCATTAAGTCACATCACCTCCCAATGAGGCAGCGCACTCGACGCGAGATAGTACACAAGCCTGTTTATATCGCCTATTTAATTGTAAGTATGGTTTCGATAGCGAGACACTATCACCGAGCTGCTCTATTCGGGCGGCTGCGCGGCGACCTGTTCTGTGATCAATGTTTGCAACTCTCCACTCGCATGCATCTCAGTGACGATATCGCAGCCCCCAACCAGCTCACCGTTGACCCACAATTGCGGAAAGGTCGGCCAGTTCGCATACTGCGGGAGAGTGGCTCGGATATCAGGGTTAGTCAAAATATCAACATAAGCGAAGCGTTCTCCGCAGGCCATAAGAGCCTCCACTGTGCGGGCCGAAAAGCCGCACTGCGGCTGATTTGGGGAGCCTTTCATGTACAGTAAGATTTGGTTGCTCTGCAACTGTTCTTTGATCGTATCGATAATATCCATCAGCTGTCCTACCTAGTTATAGCCCTAAAGGGCGCTGCGTTTAATAATAGATTTTACCCTATTATTAACACAAATGGTGGCTGTCTGTTCAGGTCGATTGCCAATCCTGCATCATGTGTCTATAGTTATTGTTTTTGAGGCAGCCCCCGCTGCCTTTTTGCGTTTTTGGGGAGTCAGAACCATGTCGGCGCTAATGCAGACTTATGCCAGCTTGCCCGTGACCTTTAGTCACGGAGAGGGCGTGTACGTCTATGACACCGAAGGGCGACGCTATCTCGACGGAATTTCGGGCATTGCCGTCAATGGACTAGGCCATGCGCATCCCATGGTTACCGCCGCCATTATGGAGCAGGCCGATAAACTGGTGCACACGTCTAATCTGTATCGAATTGAAGCACAGGAGCAACTGGCTACGGTTCTGACGCAGCTGGCGGGCATGGACAATTGTTTCTTTGGTAATTCTGGCGCCGAGGCCAATGAAGCCGCGATTAAACTCGCACGTCTATACGGTCATAATCGTGCCGTTAAAAAGCCGGCTATTGTGGTGCTTGAGGGCGCCTTCCACGGACGAACGCTAGCCACACTCAGTGCCACGGGCAATCGCAAGATTCAGGCAGGCTTCGAACCACTGGTGACGGGGTTCGTTCGCGCGCCCTGCAATGACATAGACGCACTGCACCAGATTGCCGCAAACAATCCAGACGTAGTGGCCTTTTTAGCAGAGCCCATACAAGGCGAAGGCGGCATCAAACCGCTTGATCCGAACTACTTAAAAGCTGTCCGACGCCTTTGTGACCAGCAGGGTTGGCTGCTAATGTTTGATGAAGTGCAAACCGGCAACGGCCGCACCGGCACCTATTTTGCCTATCAGGGTCTAGATGTCAGGCCAGATGTGGTGACCACCGCCAAGGGACTGGGGAACGGAGTGCCCATTGGAGCCTGTTTGGCACGTGGAGCTGCGGCGCAAGTATTGGGCGCAGGCCAGCACGGGTCCACCTTTGGTGGAAACCCTTTGGTATGCTCGGTCGGACTGGCTGTCGTTAACGCCATTGTGCAGGATCAATTGTGCGCCAATGCTGTCGCCATGGGACAGCTGATTACCCAAACTCTCCTCGACAGGTTAGGCGGCGCTAAGCAATTCAAAGAAATTCGTGGCCAAGGACTGATGCTGGGTATCGAGCTGCACAAGAATTGTGGCGAACTGGTAAAGCGTGGTCTAGACGCAGGCTTTCTGATCAACGTCGCTGACGGCAAAACGGTGCGATTACTGCCGCCGCTGGTGATTAATGAACACGAAGCGCGGGAACTGGCTAATGGCGTCGCCGACCTGATTCTCGATTTTGACTGAACTCACGACAACACCTAGGTAAAAGGCAGGACTGACCATGTCAGATATTCGGCACTTTTTAACACTTTTAGATTTTAGCCCGCAGGAGTTGCAGCAACTCATCCGGCGCAGCATTGAAATGAAGCAGGCATACCGCGCAGGCAAAGACCAGCGCGCGTTCCCGGGCAGCGTATTGGCGATGTTTTTTGCCAAATCGTCAACCCGCACCCGGGTATCATTTGAAGCGGGCATGGCGCAGCTGGGAGGGCATGCGATGTTCCTATCTGCTCAGGACACCCAATTGGGACGCGGAGAACCGATTGAAGACAGCGCCAGGGTGATCTCGTCAATGGTCGACATCGTCATGATCCGCACCTTCGGACACGACATTGTAGAGCGGTTTGCGGCGCACTCCTCTGTGCCCGTCATCAACGCCCTGACTGACGACTACCATCCTTGCCAGCTGCTGGCGGATATGCAGACTTGGACTGAGCACCGTGGCAGCCCCGCTGGCAAGAGTGTTTGCTGGGTCGGGGATGGCAACAATATGTGCCAGTCTTATATTAACGCCGCACGACAGTTCGATTTTGAGTTACGCATCGCCTGCCCTCCAGGGTTTGAACCTAACAGCGAGTTACTCAGGGCCAATAGTGATCGGGTCACCATTGAGCATGATCCAGCGACCGCCGCTCGCGGCGTCGACCTGGTGGTGACTGATGTTTGGGCCTCCATGGGTCAGGAAAGTGAGCAACGCGAGCGAGCACAGTTATTCGAGCGCTATCAGGTCAATAGCGAACTGATGAGCCTCGCAGCCAGTGACGCCCTCTATATGCACTGCCTGCCCGCCCACCGCGGAGAAGAAATCAGCGCACAATTGATGGATGCACCCAACACCGTGATTTGGGATGAGGCCGAGAATCGCTTGCATGCGCAAAAAGCGCTGGTAGAAATGCTACTGCTATCTAACCGTGGCTAAATCTTGCGCCAGCCTGAGCGTCCGTGACGCTATGTGACCCAGATCGACGGCAACTCTCGACCTCAAATATCCAGAGAGCGTATCTAATACGCTTTTTATAATAATTAATTCGATCAGCGCATAGCTTCCGTTAAAAACCTCCTACCGCAACCTCTTCGCAGACAAGTCAAGGCCTCTACCGTTAGCAGTTACCTACCCGCAGAACTATCAACATCTTATCCACAAATTAAACCCAGGCTAATTCACTTGCATTGCACCGGGAGGCGCATTATCTTGTACCTGAGCAAAGCATTTACCCCAACATATTGGGTATGGCATCGAAAAAGCCAATAAAAAATGTTGCGGATTAGCCCAAAAAATACGGCACTACCTCTGGCGGTGCTACAGAGAGCTTGTCACGGTGAAAGGCAAGCGACGTAGTGTATAGATGCCTTGCGGGGCAGACACTTATAAAAAAATTAAGCGCAGGCATTAACGCCAAGAATTTCGGAGAGAATATGCAGATACAGGTCAACCAAGGCGATACTTCTGCCGAAGTCACCACGCCACTAAAGGAATCTTCCATCGTTAGCGGCGCTATTGTCGCCACCGCGCCGGGTAAATTGCGGGTCATTAAGCGTAATGGGACTGTTGTGCCCTTCGAGGCGAGCAAGATATCCGTCGCTATCACCAAGGCGTTCCTCGCAGTAGAAGGTGGCACGGCAGCCGCATCTAGCCGCATCCATGAAACGGTTGCCAAGCTGACCGAAGTAGTGATGGCGACATTCCAGCGTCGTATGCCTTCCGGCGGAACCATTCATATAGAAGATGTACAGGATCAGGTGGAACTTTCCCTGATGCGCTCCGGGGAACATAAAATTGCCCGAGACTATGTGATTTACCGCGAACAGCAGTCGCAAAAGCGTGCCGCCAAAATTGCCCTATCCCCCGCCACTCAGGCGGCAGCTGGCAATATCACAGTAGTACAGGCTGATGGCCAGCGCGCGCCACTCGATCTCGACCGCCTGCACACCATTGTCACTGAGGCCTGCTTCGAACTGTCGGATGTCAGTGAAGCTGACATTCTGGATGAGGCTTTAAGGAATCTCTACGACGGCGTTAGCCAAGCCGAACTGAGTACGTCTCTGGTCATCACCGCCCGCACCATGATCGAACAGGAGCCCAATTATTCTTTTGTCGCGGCGCGCCTGCTCTGTGACAATTTGCGATCTGAAGCGTTGAATTTTTTAGGGGTAGCGAACAGCGCCACCCAGCAAGATATGGGCGCTCTATACGCCGAAGCACTGTCGGCGTACATAAAAAAAGGGATTACACTGGAGTTGCTGGCGCCCAACCTGCAGGACTATGACCTTGCCAGACTTGGCCAGGCACTGCTGCCGGAACGTGACCTGCAGTTTACTTATCTTGGCTTACAAACGCTGTATGACCGCTACTTTATTCATAGCGACGACGTCCGCATCGAGCTGCCACAGGTATTTTTCATGCGCGTAGCCATGGGACTTGCCATTGAAGAGGATGATCCTAACGCCAGAGCCATCGAGTTCTACCAGCTACTGTCGTCATTCGATTATATGAGTTCCACGCCGACGCTGTTCAATGCGGGAACATTGCGCCCACAATTATCTTCCTGCTATCTGACAACGATACCGGACAATCTGTATGGCATATACGGTGCGATCCAGGACAACGCCATGCTATCCAAATTTGCGGGGGGACTAGGCAATGACTGGACGCCAGTGCGAGCATTGGGTGCTTATATCAAGGGTACCAATGGCAAGTCGCAGGGTGTGGTGCCCTTTCTCAAAGTCGTCAATGATACCGCGGTCGCTGTAAACCAGGGCGGCAAGCGCAAAGGGGCAGTGTGCGCTTATCTGGAGACATGGCATCTGGATATCGAAGAATTTGTTGAACTGCGTAAAAACACGGGCGACGATCGCCGTCGCACGCACGACATGAATACCGCCAACTGGATACCCGACCTCTTCATGAAGCGGGTCTTCGACGGTGGCGAGTGGACTCTGTTCTCACCCAATGATGCACCCGACCTGCACGATCTTTACGGCAAGGCCTTCGAGGAACGCTATGGTCAGTACGAGGAGATGGCACGCAAGGGCGAAATCAAGCTGTTTAAGACCCTCAAAGCGGAAAACCTGTGGCGCAAGATGCTGGGCATGTTGTTTGAGACCGGCCACCCTTGGATGACCTTCAAGGATCCCTGTAACCTGCGCTCACCGCAGCAGCACGTTGGCGTTGTGCACTCTTCTAACCTGTGCACCGAGATCACGCTCAACACCAATAAAGATGAGATCGCGGTGTGCAACCTAGGCTCAGTCAACCTGCCCCGGCATATTGACGAAAATGGACTCAATCTGGAAAAACTGCAGCAAACTGTGCGCACTGCGGTCCGCATGCTGGATAACGTAATCAACATCAACTACTACTCGGTACCCCAGGCCGAAGCATCTAATATGCGCCATCGTCCGATCGGGCTGGGCCTTATGGGTTTCCAAGACGCGCTTTATAAGAAGCATTTGGCTTATGGCTCGGATGATGCGGTGGAATTTGCAGATCTCTCTATGGAAGCCATCAGCTATTATGCTATCGCGGCCTCTAGTGAGCTGGCGGCAGAGCGTGGTTCTTACTCCAGCTATGAAGGATCGCTTTGGAGCCAGGGTATCTTTCCGCTTGATTCGTTGGACAAGCTGATTGACGAACGCGGCGAAAAATACATCCAAGTCGACAAAACTCATACCCTCGATTGGGATTCACTGCGCGCAACCGTTAAAGTTCAGGGTATGCGCAACTCGAACGTAATGGCGATTGCCCCGACTGCGACCATCGCCAACATTACCGGCGTTTCTCAGTCCATTGAGCCGACTTATCAGAATCTGTACGTCAAATCCAATCTGTCAGGCGAGTTCACCGTCGTGAATCCCTATTTGGTGCGGGATCTGAAAGAGCATGGACTGTGGGATAAGGTCATGGTTAACGACCTGAAATATTACGACGGCAGCGTGCAGGCCATCGAACGTATACCATCAGAATTAAAGGCTATTTACTCAACGGCCTTCGAGGTGGAACCGCGTTGGCTGGTGGAATCGGCCAGCCGCCGTCAGAAGTGGATAGACCAAGCGCAATCACTGAACCTATATATCAATAATGCCAACGGTAAGAAGCTGGACGTCACCTACCGTATGGCTTGGTTCAGTGGCTTGAAAACGACTTACTATTTACGTTCGCTAGCGGCATCAGGCACGGAGAAATCCACCATCGATACGGGCACTTTGAATTCAGTGTCGAGTGAATCTGCAGGCGGACCTGCCCCTGTTCCTGCGGCGTGCTCACTAGACGACCCGGACTGTGATGCTTGCCAGTAAGCAAGCAGCAATAAACCATTGACCACATCAAGCAAAAAAATCAGGAAGGAAAAGAAATGTTAAATTGGGAAGATTATCACGAAGAAGAAACGACGCCTGCGAGCTCGGCGATGTTGAGCATGGCGGCGGCACCCGAGTTGCCGGTAGAGCCTGCCATTGCTTCTGTCGCGACTCCTACGCCGAAGCAAGAGAGCCCAGCAGAGAGCACAGACTTTGTAGCCAAAGCAATAGAAGCGGTTGAGCATATTGATATTGCTGCGGGCCTCGAAGAACTGGAAATGGGGGCAGCCAGAGTTTCGGTAGACGAAAAAGCGATGATCAACTGTCGTGCCGACCTCAACCAGCTGGTGCCGTTCAAGTATGATTGGGCTTGGCAGAAGTATATCGACGGCTGTGCAAACCACTGGATGCCACAAGAAGTCAATATGACCGCTGACGTAGCGACGTGGAAGAATCCGGAAGGCCTGACCGACGACGAGCGTCGTATCGTTATGCGCAATCTCGGGTATTTCTCCACCGCAGATTCTCTTGTGGCGAATAATCTAGTCCTGGCAATTTACCGCCTGATCACCAATCCAGAGTGTCGCCAGTACATACTGCGCCAAGCATTTGAGGAAGCCATACACACCCATGCCTACCAATACTGTATTGAATCACTGGGAATGGATGAGGCCGAAGTCTTTAACATGTACCGGGAAGTGCCCTCTGTCGCCAAAAAAGCGGCCTGGAGCCTCAGCCACACGCACGAGCTAAGTGACCCCAACTTCAACACCGGCACCCCGGAAACGGATCAGACCTTGTTGCGCAATCTGATTGGATTCTATGCCGTCACGGAGGGTATTTTCTTTTACTGCGGCTTCACCCAGATCCTCTCTATGGGCCGCCGCAATAAAATGATGGGCGTAGCGGAACAGTTCCAGTACATCCTGCGTGATGAGTCCATGCACCTGAACTTTGGCATCGATGTGATCAACCAGATCAAGCTCGAAAACCCGCAGTTATGGACACCTGAATTTCAACAAGAGGCCATCCAGATGATTCTGGAAGGCACGCAACTAGAAATTGAATACGCCCGTGACACAATGCCACGTGGTGTGCTGGGAATGAACGCAGCGATGATGGAGGAATACCTGCACTTCATCGCTAACCGACGCCTGTCACAGCTAGGTTTGCCGGAGCAGTACGCTGGCGCTCAAAATCCTTTCCCCTGGATGTCTGAAATCATGGATTTGCGCAAAGAGAAAAACTTCTTTGAAACACGGGTCATTGAATACCAGACAGGCGGAGCCCTGACCTGGGATTAACGTACGCAGGCGGTCACTCTGACAGGCAGGTGACCGCCATACAAAAAGTAGATGTTGAGAAACAGCTTTCACTGAGGAATCTCGCATGGCACGCAGTGATAAAAAACCGTCCGAAATAGAAGGCATCCTGATAGCATTAGATCAACTTAGCCAGACCATTGATGTTATGACCAGCGTAGTTGGACGTCTGCGCAATCATATGCAACAGCAGGAAGCGACTACTTCAGATCAAACCAAGGATTTACAGATCGAGATGCAACCGGATCGCATATTGCATTAAGCGTATCGGAATCAGGCTGCACCTGACCGAGGGGCTCTACCCTGGGCTAAGCTGCTGCGAAGCCACTAAACTGCCATGACAGTTGAGGTCGACATCTATCGCCAGCCACGGTAAGCCCAAGTTATCCAGCCAGTCCAACGCCTCATCAGCTGGTTTTAACATGGCAATAGTAGCCGAGCTGCCTGCCACAATGCATTGCGCCGCCAGTACACTAACAGCAATAAGGCCTTGCACAGGCCAACCCGTGTGCGGGTGCAAAATATGACCGTAACGTTTTCCATCGATGTGCAGGCAACGCTCGTAGTCGCCACTGCTGGCGAGCCCTCCTTCAGGTAGATTTACGCCAGCCACCGCCTTGTCTTTTTCAACCGGGTGCCGAATGCCTACCGGCCACCCTGAGGTCCCGCTGACATTACCTTGCGGCGTGCCAAAGGCCGCCATGTCGCCGGCCAGATCGATCAGGCCAGACGTAACCCCGGAGCGCCGCAGTTGCATGGCGGCACTATCGGCGGCGTACTCCTTCACGCAACCACCGAAGTCCAATTCCATTCCCGCCCTGGGTAGATACACGCTGCCCTCCTCACGCTGGACTAAATCCCACCCCACCAACGGCAACAGAGCATCAATTTCCAGCTGATTGGGGCAACGACCGGACTTGAAATCCCATGCCAAGCGAAGCACACCGGATGTTAAATCAAACAACCCCTGACTTTCCTCCCACACGGTATTGGCGTAGCTGAGCAAGGCTGACGTTTCATGATCAATGGGGACGGGTACGCCCGCGCCGGCGGCGCGGTTGATTTGACTGGTTAAGGAGTCGTCAAGGTAACGACTGTATTTTTTTTCAAGGCGGACCACCTCTGCAACAGCGGCTGCGATGGCTCTCTTTGCCATCACGTCATCGTTGGCATCCAACCGCAAGCAGCAAGGGCCACCCATGGCTTTAAAGCGGTGTTCAATGCGGCCCATCCAAAACCCAACTCTATTTGAAGGCGTAGTTCAGTCCCACACCATAGCGCCAAAACTCCACCAGTCCTGGAGATTCTTCTCCGCCGTATACCCCCCAGCTCTCGTCGGTTTGATAGCGTTCTGCGTCAGCGTTGATTGACCAGTTACCAATCTCATGACTCAGGCGCAAGCCATAAGAAAAGGCTCCGAACGCCGACAACCGATAGTCATCTGAAAAATAATCAGTGTCTTCATAATCTATATTAGAGAAAAAATCCGCCTCATCCTGACTGTAGTAGCGGATAAAGGGCGACACCGTTGTGTCCTTAAAGGTCTGCACCCAGGCAACGTCAACCGTCTGTGATGCGATGCCCCAATCATCGTCAAAATACCGGTAATCCACATGTAACGCCGCGTTTAGCTCCTCGAGGAAGTAGCGGTAACCTGCACTGACAGTCCACTCTTTACGTTCATCCGGGCGATCGTCCAGATACTTGTAAGGGTCCGTTAGAAAACCGTCGCGGTAGGTATAACTCAGTCCAAAACGTACCAGGGCACGTTTGCTAACAATCTGTGTCACGCCTAGCCAGGCAGAGCGGACATCCTTAGTAGCGTCCAAGGTGTTGGTCGGATAGGCGCCCTGCGTCGGCGTGATGTCATCATCAGAGGCGCTAACTGCGGCGCTGTAAGTGGTCAGCCCGTCTTCACTGTTAATGGACCCATCTAAGCTCAGCGCCTTGGATTCGTAGTCATCTTCATCGGAATACGTGTAGTTGAATCCTGCATTACCGCTATCAAAATAATACCGAGTCGTCACACTGACTTCAGTGCGCGTATCCTCAATACTGGCGCCGCTCATAATGACCTTTGCGTCATCAGCCTCGATACTCTCGCCAACAAACCAGGGCGATGCGCCACTCATGTCCTCCCAACTTACATCCAAAGCGACAGACCAATCATCTGACACCGGTGCCAATAAATAAAACTGGGCGACATCAATGTCATAGCGCTCACTGCGACCCCCGAAGGCCTTTTTGGCGGAGATGTCGTCTTCCTTATATTTACTATAGCGCGTGCCTATTTCAGTAAACTCCGGCGGCGCATCGGCCATAGCGCTCTGATAAGCAGGCAGCAAAAACGCGCTCGATGTGAGCGCGACAAGTGTCTTATTAAGATCGTCCTGACGCGATGCCATCAGTTACACCCACAGCCGCCACCAGCCGCTCCCGGGCCGCCAGACGAGCCTTCCTTGCTGGCATAAACCTGATTACGCAATCGCGATTCCATCACATTGGACTGCCACTGCATTTCATCTTTTGAGAGGATACCACGCTCCCACGGCTGCACTGTTTCACAACCGCAAAGCACGATAGCCAATAAAAGTCCCGTCAGGTATTTCACAATGGTTATTCTCCGAGCAACTTAACTATTTCGGTTCGCAGTTGATCACCGTCACTTTTTCGAAAGCCCTGATGTATCTCGCGAACGACACCCTCTCGGTCGATAAGATAACCCGTAGGCATCCCCAGAATCCCGTAAGCTTGCGGCGAGACACCCTTAGCATCACGCACCACAAGATAACTCACTGGAACTTCAGATAGGAATTCTTGCGCATCCGCTTCCACTTCATCAACATTGATGGCCAGCACCTCAAAACCACTGGGACCCAACTCGCTGGCCAGTGCCTCTAGAATAGGAAAGGAGACTCGACAGGGGCCGCACCAGGAAGCCCAAAAATCCAGATAGACAACTTTACCGCGCAATGAATCAAGGCTCACGTCTTCGCCACTAGACAATGCAGGCAAACGTACGGCAGGCGCTTCCTGCCCTACAACCGCGCCGTCAGCTTGCACCCAAAGGGGCAGACAAAAAAGCACTGCTAGTAGCATTGAGTTCAAAACACTGAGCCTAAGACGTATAACAAGAAACGTGGGCACAAATTTGACAAGACTTTTCGTATGCATATTCAACTTCGTAAAAAATTTTACCTAGTACGCGGACGTTACCATACTTCAGGATGGAGGTCAGCTAGACCCAAATACTATCGAAACACACTCTTCTGACATAGCATTCGCTAAGATAACAACTCGTCTACTCTCACTAAAGTCGCCACCAATTCGTTACTAAAAAGGCCGGTCCCGCGAAAGTATTCTTCTGCCATCGGCGCAATACCGCAGCCCTGAGGCAGCTCTTGCGCCTCCTCCAGCATTGCATAGAGAGTGGGCAAAAAGACAAACTGCAACCACTGTGGTAGTCGCAGGGTATCCACGCAGAAAGGCTGGTTTGAGGCAAGAGCACTGGCCTCAGGAGGCACTTTATCCCACTGCCCAAGCTGGCGTAGCTGCGCCTCGATATCAATAAGTAGCTCAGCTATTTGGCTATTCAAACTCACCTCAAAGGGGCTAAGAAAATACTGTTATCAAGCCCTACTTATCCAACACTTGACTTTGTTGAGGTGGTTAGCGCTTGGAGGACATCATACCATCTGGGGCGTGCAGCGTCAGACACAGGCAAGCAAAGAATGAGGCTTCGCTAATGATCCTCTCTACGTCATTGGAACCGCGACATAACCTGAGCTAGCGTTGACGCTCAACGGCATCACCGGCAGCGAGCGATTTTACAATATCGACGATAATACCTGACAAGTGAGACATTCCCGACAGCTCTTCGATATTGTCGCGTCCGTCGCCTGCGAGCAAATTTGAGTTTACTCCCGGGTGTTGCTGCGCATGCCGCAAGCCATCTGCATCGCGGTGCCCCCAGCACTGCGGAATAGCCACAGTGCCAGGCATCATTTCATCAGTGATTTTTGCGGGAATAGTTATTTTTCCAAACTTCGATGTAACATCCACTAGCTCCAACGCGTTAATTCCTATGCGGTCGGCATCTTCCAGGCTGAGATACGCATAGTTTGTGTTGTCCTTCACCAGTCGTGGAGAGTTCGCAGACGAGCTGTTCATGCGTTTAACCTCACGCTTGCCAATCAGCTTCATTTTACCCAAGCTATTTAACTCTTCCTGATAGAGCCCCTCGATAGCGCTGTTAAACCTTTCTACATACGGCTGCGGTGCAAGGTTAACCAAACCGTCTTCTGTCAGCACCCTGTCAGTGCCCAGAAAATTATCGCCCTCATTATCAGGCAGACGAATGCCGTGGGGGTGGTCTTTCAGCATCGTTTTAAGGCCGGGTTGGCCGGCTTTCTTCAGCATCCCATTGATTATCAATTCTGGCACCTTGATAAACTCAAAGGGTGTATAGGCAAGCTTTGCTGCAAGCTTGATGAATCCACTCATAAATTTGTTGTTAAAAAGGGTGACGCCTAGCTTGTCTGCCAGACGCACATAAATCCACCATTCGTGTCGCACTCCGGAAGGTGGCTCCAGCGCAGGTCCGGACGCATACAAGTACGGAGTTGCCGTGCAGCCGACAAAGGACTGCAGAGCATAGGGCATGCCGCTACGTTCCATCCAAGTGGTTGCCGGCAATATGTAGTGCGCAAGATTACCTGTCTCGTTACGAAATAAATCTACGCTGACCAGCAGTTCCAAGTCGCTCATCGCCCGCTGCAAGCGTCCATCGGGATTGCCACATGCTAGCAAAGGGTTTGATGCCTCAACGATCATGCCTCGCACATGTCCATTGAGAATGTCATCGGCAACCATACCCGCAGCCTGCTGCCCACTGACAGTAGGGAGATCATCTTCGCGATGAAAGCCCAGCTTCATTTGAGGGTCATCTTTTGCTTGGCTTGCAAAATCAATAATACCCTCACCGATCAAGTTGCCACCTTTGCGGTCGAAGTTACCAGAAATAGCACTAATCGACTCCAGCAGCCAATAACACAATGTGCCACTGCGGCCCTGATTAACGCCGGTTGCCATATTCAATGCCGCAGCGCCCGCACTCAGATAGCTGTCTACCAGCTCAGTCAGGACAGACGCAGAAATACCCGTAACCTTTGCCTGTCGCTCTGGCGTCCATGGCGATACAGTTTGTTTTAGTGCCTCGAAGTTCTTCATAGTTCTTTCGATGCGCTCATGTGCAACTGCGTCGCGCTGAATGATCTCATTGCAGAAGGCCGCCAAGAAATACACGTCGGTATCAGGGCGGATAAATACGTGTTCGGCGTTACTCGCACTCTCGATTCGCCGCGGATTAATAAATACAACGCGACCCCCGCGCTCAATAACATCTCCAAAACGTTCACGCGAGCGGGGCAGGTGATAAAGAGTATTGCCAGAAATAAGGGGATTGGCGCCAAGCACCATCATGAACTGGGTATGGTCGACGTCCGGATAGGCCAGCCGCATCGGTGAGCCATACATGTCGCCGTTGACGCGAAATTTATTCATAGTGTCGCAGGTGCCTGTACCGTACATGCGATTTGAGCCCAGTGCTTTGTAAAGTTCACCCCTGAATACGGGTGCCAGTAAGTTCGCACCACCGGGAGCTCCCACAAAGTGGCTGACCGATTGCGCCCCATGGTCGCGCTTAAGACCTGCCATTTTATCGGCAATCTCTGTTAAGGCTTGGTCCCAGCTAATCGATTGCCATTCGTTACCCACACGTTTCTGTGGTTCTGTTATGCGATCTGGACTGTGTTGCACCGAATCAAATTTAATGCCTTTAACACACGCATAACCCTGGCTCACAACATGGTCGTTGTCTGGCCGGATGTCGACGATCGTGTTGTTTTCTACGTCGACTTCAAGGCCGCAGAAAGATTCACAGAGGGAACAAAACGTACGCTTTGTGGTGACCATTTTTGGCATCCTCAGTTTAGGGCCGACGACGCTAAGGTCGCTTGACAGCTGCAGCTGGAAACATTACCGTATGCTATACGCTAAATCAAGTGATAGCGATATCAGAGCAACCTAGAGGTGAGGCATGGCCAGTAACGCAGCACTTGTAAAGCGGGGTCGGCCGGCACGACTGTCTCGCGAGCAGGTACTTTTGGCGGCCCTAAGCCTACTGGAAAGCGGCGTCTCGGAAGTTTCCGTAAACGGTGTTGCCCGAGAACTGAATGTCGCACCAATGTCCTTGTACACACACATACAAAACCGTGATGATCTATTGCTAGGCGTATCCGAGCTGGTGTTAGCCAGACTGACATTGCATTTAACGGCGCCTGATTGGCGAGGTAAAGTCAGACAATGGGTGTCGCAAGTTCAGGCTCACTTTGGCTTATACCCTCAAATAGCCAAATTGGTCGGTGAAAGTCGACGGGTCTCTAGCGAATGGCTGCGAATACAAGCACAACTTGTAGGAGTGCTCGAAGAGGCTCGTCTTGAAGCGACGGAATTAAGCAGCACATCTTCCATATTGAGCCAAGCCATTGTTATGGATTGTATATTAGCCGAAGCCTATGGCGACGATATTGGTGCCTTGGTTGCCCCTGAATTACAGCACCTAAGTAGTGAGCACACGCGCCGTATTGAGCTAGTACTGCGAAACTCCCCACCGGCCGGACACAGTTTATTGCCCTTTGTTATGGAGCAATTATTGTTGCGCGCCGGTCCCGTGAAAAATATAAAAAGGATTAAAGATGTCTAATAATATTGAGACGCTGCGAAGAATTTGTCCTACCTGCGAAGCCTGCTGTGGCCTGATCATGCAAGTGGATCGCGATGAAAAGAAAATCGTGTCGATAAAAGGCGACCCTAACGATCATCGCTCAAAAGGCTATGTGTGCGCCAAGTCACAGGCGTTCAACTATATCTATGAAGATACCGAGCGCTTACGCCACCCGGTAAAGAAAACTCCAGATGGCTGGCAGGAAATCTCGTGGGATGAAGCACTTGATACCATTGCCGCGAAGTTCTCTCACATTCGCGATACACATGGCAAAGATGCACTGTCGATCTATGTTGGCAATCCACTCGGGCATGACTTTGCCGCAGGTGTCTATTTGCAAGCACTAATGACTGCAATTGGAACAGAGCGTTTTTTCTCTGCCGGCACCGTCGATCAAATGCCACAGCAGCGTGTGTGCTGGGGATTAATTGGTCACGAGTGGTTGTTCCCCGTTCCAGATTTATCGCGCACAGATATGTTTATCTGTATGGGGGCAAACCCTCTTGTCTCGCAGGGCAGCATTTTGGGCACGCCGGACGTTAAAGGTGCCATGAAAGGTATTCAACAACGTGGCGGCAAGTGTGTGGTGATTGATCCACGCCGCACGGCCACTGCAGAGGCGGCCGATCAGCATCTATTTATTAAGCCAGGCACCGATGCTTATTTTTTGATGGCCTTTGCAAACACTGTATTTGAAAGAAATGACATACGGTTAGAACATTTGTCAGATTACATCGAGAACGTTGACGGACTGCGTGCAGCAGTGGCCAATTACACGCCAGAAAGTACGGCTTCTTTGACCGGTGTCCCCGCAGAGACATTGCGTCAATTAGTCACGGATTACTGTGCGGCAGAAAAAGCGGCGCTTTACGGTCGCATCGGACTGTGTACGCAAGAATTTGGCCTTGCATCACACTGGATGCTAATGGTGATCAGCCTACTGACTGGCAATTTTGACCGCGAGGGTGGCATGATGCTGGCCACGGCACCCACAGGTGGTTCCGGGCCCGGCGTCACGGGCGATATTAAACCTTACGGGCGCTGGCATTCTAAGGTGCGGGGAGTACCTGAAACCTGCGGTGAGCTTCCAGCATCGTTGATGGCTGAAGAAATCACTGCGCCTGGCAATGAGGTGCGTGGCTTGCTAACGATTTGCGGCAACCCGGTATTGTCTGTTCCGCGCGGCAATAAAATCCACGAGGCGCTTGGCACACTAGATTTCATGGTGGCACTGGATATCTACATCAATGAAACGACTAGCCAAGCAGACATCATCCTACCCAGTACCGTTCACCCTGAGCACAGTAATATTGATGTTACCTTCCAAAACTTCACCACTAGAAACTACCTATCTTTTTCACCTAGGACCTTCGAGCCCGCCCCTGGCCTTAAAGATCTTGGCGAAATTATCTTAGAGTTGGCCGCGCGCATGTCAGGACTGAGTCGCGACGAGATGGATGGCTTCGTCTATCAGGGCATGGTCGATATGGTCATAGAACGCGCCGATGAAAATGGCTATGCACTTAGCGCCGATACGATCAATGAACAGGTTAGCGGTGACTCATCTCCGGAGCGCTTCGCCGACTTGATGATCCGAAGTGGGCCTTATGGGGATCAATTTGGACACCTTGAAGGTATATCGTTACAAACGATCAAGGACCATCCGCAAGCTTCAATGGACCTTGGTCCTCTGCAGCAACGCCTTCCCGGCGTATTGCGCACTCCGGGCAAGCGCATGGATTTGATGCATGAAGTCTTTGCAAATGATTTGACTCGCCTGCAGCAGCGATTTGAAGACCGGTCAGGTCAGGACGCCCAAGCCAACGACGCTAACGATATGCTGCTCATCGGTCGCCGCCATGTCCGTGACATGAATTCCTGGCTGCACAACTTGAAGCCGTATATACGCGGCAGTAATCGTTGCACCGCAAAAATCAATCCTGCCGATGCGGAGCGTCTTGGGCTCAAACATAAGGCAGATGTAAAAGTTGTTTCGAGAGTAGGCGAGGCGGTAATACCGGTAGAAATATCCGACGAGATGATGCCGGGCGTGGTGAGCATTCCACACGGTTTCGGACATATTTATACCGAATCAAAGCAAAGTAACGCTGCGTCTATTCGTCCCGGTATCAGTTGCAACGACCTAATAGACGAGTCGCTGGATGAGGCTTCAAGCACCTGTGTGGTTAATGGGGTGCCGGTGCAGCTATTCGCCGTCTAGGGGTCGGGTTATCCCAATTGACGCCTAAATGGCGGCAGCGAATCCAGAATGTCACGACCATAACGTCGAGTCAGAATACGCCGATCCATCAGCGTCACTCGCCCGCTGTCCTGCTCTGTGCGCAATAGCCTGCCGCTGGCCTGAACCAACCGCAGTGCTGCGTCCGGTACACTGATTTCCATGAAGGCATTGCGACCCTGCGCTTCCACCCACTCTGCCAAAGCCGCCTCCAACGGACTGTCTGGCACAGCGAAAGGAATCTTGGCTATTACCACGTGACGACAGTAATCTCCCGGCAGATCCACGCCTTCAGCAAAACTCGCCAAACCAAAGATGACACTGCCGTGCCCCTCATCGATCGCCTCTTTGTGCCGACGTAAGATTTCCTGCTTACTGTAGTCTCCCTGCATCAATATTCGGCCACGGAATTGTTCTGTGAGCCCCTGGTAAACGTCCTGCATCTGGCGGCGCGAGGAGAACAGGACCAGACTGCCCTCATCCTGATCTAAAATATGTGGGAAGCGATCAATCAGGGCTTCGGTGTGAGCCTGTGCATCGCCGGGATCACAATCCATGGCAGGCACAGTGAACGTTGCATTGGCATAATCAAAAGGGCTGGCCACCGCTTTATAAACGGCCTCTGATGGCGAACCAGAATGAAGCTTAAAGCGATCAAACGAATTGAGTGCGGTAATTGTGGCCGAAGTCACAATCACACCGGCAGCCTTTGACCATAGGCAGTCTTGCAGGATCTCCGCTGCCAGCACTGGACTGCATCGCAGCTCAAACCCGGACTGTCCCGCGTTATTCATCTGCGTGATCCAGCGTGCCTTTGGCGGCAACTCGTCCTCACCACTCACCGCATACTCCAGCCACAAAGTGAGGGCACCTTCCGCGCGGCCCAACATGCCGCCAACGTTAATATGCCAGGTATCTATTTCCGATTTGTCCAAACCGACGACATCATTATCCAGCGCCTCTTCAAGCATTGTCTCCAGGCGCGAGAGAATGCTACTCAACTTCTGGAATTGACCTACGAGTTCGGCTGCCACCGGAATCAGGGTAGCGGGCACCCGTCCGTGTTCTAGCCGTAATTGTTGCTCATCCCGTCTATCATCGAATTCAGCTTCCTCAAACAGGGCTGCTGCAGTCTGCTCAGCCACATGCAGCGAGGCAACAGTCTGCTCCATTTCTGCAGGCAAGGTCTGCAACAGCTTCTGTACACCGTCAATAGCAGCCAGCGCAGGGGCTGAATGAGCCAGCGACTTCGCACTGTCCTGCAACCACGCTATGGTGGTATGCAGCCGGCAAAAGCTCGCAAAATGCGACAGCGCTTTATCGGGAAGATGGTGGCCCTCGTCAAACACATAGATACTGTCTTCCGGTGGTGACAATATCGCGCCGCCACCGAGGGCAAGATCGGAAAGGACAAGATCATGATTAGTGACAATAATGTCTGCGCTCTGCAACGCGTCTCGAGCATGAAAGAAGCTGCATTGACTGATATTGGGACAACGTCGACCACTGCATTGACTGTGGTCTGTGGTCACGCCAAACCAGACTTGGTCGCCAATACTATCGGGCCAATTATCCCTGTCGCCGTCCCACTGCCCTCGACCCAGAGCATCGAGCATAGCGTCATAGGTGGGCAAGGCCTCTGCCAACAGCGGTGCGCCCGACCCTTCGGGGTACAACGGTATCAAGGATGACTCTCCCTGACTGTCTGCCATCATGCGATCAAGTTTTGATAGGCAGACATAACGTCGTCGCCCCTTTGCCAGAGCAAAGGTGAAGTCCATGCCGCTACTTTCACGGATGTCCGGCAAGTCCTTGTTAACGAACTGTTCCTGCAACGCTATTGTCGCGGTGGCAACCACCAGACGTTTGCCGAGCGCCCGTGCCATGGTGATCGCAGCGACTGCGTATGCAATTGTTTTACCGGTGCCAGTCCCCGCCTCGATGACACAAACGGCTGGCAGGCCACTATGATTTTCGCCCGGTAGAGGGATGCGCGACAACGTATTGGCGATCTCCGCAATCATCTGCCGCTGTCCCCAGCGTGGCGTGAGGGATTTGCTCTCCACAATAGCGCTGTACGCCTCGCGGATGCGGTCTTTTAGGTCATCGCTTAGCAAGGCGTGGACGAGCTGCCGGCCAGCGCCAGTTTACTGACCACCGCATTGGCATAAATACCGAGCGCGAAGGGACGATGCGCTTCCGGCATCGCCGCGATGCGCGCATCAAAAACCGCTTCACTGCAATCTCCTTCTTCCACATGAAACTGCGTTGCAACAAGGGCGTTGTCTCCATGCAGCCGACGGTAAGCATAAAGATTAGTAGGGTGCAGGCAATACTCATTGATAATTTGTCGATCAACCTCGCTAGCAACCGCATCCGGGGTATTCAGGTTGCTGCCCAGAGGGGTGCCAAACGACACGTGGACCTTGCCCTTGTGGCCAGCAATACCCTGAGCAATGGAGGCGACATCTTCCTGTTCGGCTTTCTCGTAACAGCCCGTGGTCGCTTTCTCGAATAATTCTTTGGCCTTCATGGCATCACAGGGGTCAAGTTCATAAGATACGGCCACGGGAACGATACCTAGACCCTCGATATGCTCACCAAAGTCATGCTGGCTCTTGTCACGACTCATGGATAACATCTTTATAATGACCGGCTCCGTGCGGTCAATGCCGTCCTTCGCTCGCCCTTCGCGCTGGGCGATCCAGACCGGCGAGTGCTCCAGCAAGAGCGAGTGTTGAATATAGTTGGCCAGCATTTTGGACGCCGCCAGCAATTCTCGCGGACCATTGACTGAGCGCCTGACAATAAAACTTTTGTTTAACCTCATTAAATCTGCGACCCAGGGCTTGGTAAGCAGGTTGTCGCCGATGGCAATTCGGGCCGTCTCATAACCACCACGATGCAGAGCGTAGTTAGTAAACGCGGGGTCCATCGCAATGTCACGGTGGTTACTCATATAAAGGTAGGGCTTCACAGGGCTAAGCTGCTCAAGCCCTGACACACTGAATCCGCCGGTGGCGCCCTCAATCATGCGCGTCATGTAGCGTTCGATAATAATTTGTATCGACCGCACGTCCGACGCTCCACGCACTTCGCGAGCGAGCCGATAACGCACCAACGGGCGAACCAGTGCGGGCATAAGAGAGGCCAATCGACCCAGCCGATACCGTGCTAGAGCACCCAAAAACTCTGGATTATCAAGCAAGCGCGACAGAACGGCCGCCACCTCTGCATCTCTATAGGGCCGGATATCTGCAAAAGGATCGGTCAAGCCCGTCTTCTCAATTGATCAAGGATCCAACGCATATTCGAGACCACTAAAATTCATCCCACGTTTCACGACGCACAGGCTAGCGTCCACAGCCATTCAAATGCGGAAACATCACGCTTAGCACCGCCGAACCCGCTGTGGCGGCGAGTATACTACAGCTGCAGCGTGTTGCGCCCGGTCAGACACAATATCTGGCTTCAATAGCGATCATACCAATGAACCAAACCGCTTCAGTTCAGAAAAAAGTGATATCTCGGATATATGTCTATCGCAGTGGCGCTTTGGGTGCACTTGTTTCCAGAGCGAGAGGCAAAAGCCTTTCTGCTGAATTTCATCGCAACTTGCCGCTAATCCTAAGCTCACGGCGTTACCAATCGAGACATTAAAGATCGTTAATGTGATCTGCAATAAGCGCCCCAGAAATTGAATATAAGTAATATAATTCAAAGAGTTATATATATAACCCTCATCTAAATAAAAGTATTGTGTTACTAAAATACCCAAATAGTTACTAAATTGTAACTCTCCTTCTCGGCGACGAATGCCTTACAATGGGAATTCAGGGCGAGGCGATTGATGATCTTCCAGATGTGGCCGGCCACCTATAGTGAGTAGAAAGGAATTTGTAATGAACATATTAAAAATTGCAGCGATGGCGGCCTTGGTAATCTTTTCCGCCCACGGCTTTGCTGCCAAACCTACTAGTATCGTATTTGAGTCAAACGCCGCAACCGCTGACGGCACTGCCTATGCGAACTACATTGTAAAGTGTTCCAACGGCAAGCGCGCTGACCTAACGGCTTGGAATAACCGAGGCAAATGGTGTGTCGGTGATGCAAACAGCACCGCCTGCGAGAAGAAGCAGATCAAAGCCGCCAAAAACGCCTGTAAAGCGGCCTAACCTTAGCGTTGATAACCTAAAGTCGCCACGACTATAGTGGCGGCTTTATTTCTACTCCCCATTACTCCAAATAACGTGCTCGCAACTCAGCGACTTCGGTAGACCCCACACCCAGCGCCTCTTTTAAATAGACCTCCACTGAAGGATAATCTTGTGCAATCGCCATTAACGCGCGGGACAAATAATCTTCATGAACCTCCAACATTGGCAAGATAGATTCAGTATCCAACTGCTGCATTTGATACTTTTGCCGCAAACGATCGATCTCCTGGTGAGGGCTAAAAAAACGCTGGGTCAGCATATAATCGCGCATCACGACTTCCTGCGACACGCCCAATGCCAGAAGAATGATTGCGGCAGCGAATCCGGTACGGTCCTTACCCGCGGCACAGTGCACCAAAAAGCGGGCATCTTCTATCGCCAGTATCTCGCGGAACATTCGAGCGTACGTTTCGGTCTGGGCCACGGCAAAGTCTCTATTAATGTCCACCATGAAATCGAACATAGTCTGCCCGTCACCCAGTTGGCCGCCCACTTGATCGAAAAATTGCGCGTTACTGCCGGGCGTAATCGGTAGGCTTGCTATTCGGGGAGGTTTGTTCGTGGGCAGCCTGCTGGGATCCGCTTCTTGCTCCTCTAGGCGCCTGAAATCGCAGACCAGATCAAGCTTCAGGGTGGCCAACAATGCCACGTCCTGATCACTCAAATTCGACAGCTGGCCCGAGCGGAACAAAAAGCCCCACTTCACTGAGTGCCCGCCAGTAGTGGGATATCCACCGAAATCTCTGAAATTCGGCGTCCCCTGCATCCCCAGTTTACGCTCTGCCGCCAACACTTCAGTGCCATGCTGATCACGCACACGAAAGAAGTGGCGGTTCGCGGCCGCAAGACCCGATACGCGAGCTCGCTCGGTATCGGCCGCGTAATGCGCTTGTGCTGCGCTATTGGCGATAACTGGTTCAACCGTTACCTGAGTATCGGGATGACTGGCTCGCCACTCTATATAATAATCACCATCCGACTCACGCCAGATGTGTACAGCATTTGAGACCAACATGATCTAGAACAGACCTCTTTGATAATGGATTGCGTGTTGTATGACGGAGTAGGCGTGAAGAACCTAGTCTCCTTTATACTCAAAAACGGCTCGCAACAGCGTTTTGACCAGATTGAGCTGATTCGCCAAGGCTTTATCGCTGAACGGATCCTCGCCCAGTAAATCTCGGTACATCGGCGCCATTGTAACGTAAGACATGACCAGATTGTTAAACGCCATTACCGCCCAAGGCTGCAACCCAGAGTCTGCGAATAAACTAATATCCGCGTCCTCTATCTTTGCTCCCGACTGAAACATGGGGCGAAACAGCCGATCAATCAATTGATTGGTATGAGGGCCACCAGAAAGCGCTGCATGCTGCAGTAATCGGGCAAGATTGGGATTGGCATGGTGCAGGCGAACGATGGTCTCCAGCCATTGGAAGACCCTCTCATTGGTGACAGGCCCACTGTCTAGCTCCGCCAGAGGTGCCGAGAAATCCGCGAGTAAGCGCTCCAGTACAGCCTCGTACAGAGCCTCCTTGTTCTTGAAATGATTGTAGAGGCTCGGGGAGCGAATACCGACTCGATCTGCAACATCACCCAGCGACGTAGCGCTGTAGCCCTTTTCAGCAAAGATGTCTTCCGCCGCATCGAGAATACGGTCCGAAGTGCTTCGGGGAGGAGCGCTCATCACCATTGAATTATTCATTCGTAAACACTCGAGCCTCAAAAATCGACAAGTAATGACTAATAGGCGTTAGTATACCTCAGCTCGTAGCGAGCAAACCAGCATGACAGCGGTTGACAAGCGGATGGCGAATGTGAATAATCGCGCCTCTAATTTTTTGAGTCTTAATCGAGGTAATAAATAGTGGCGAATTCACCACAAGCAAAAAAACGTGCCCGCCAGTCAGAAAAGCGTCGCTCGCATAACTCCAGCCTGCGGTCACTTGTTCGCACGGTGATTAAGAAAGTCAACGCCGCCATAGGTAGCGGTGATCCTGCGGCGGCAAAATCAGCCTATGACCATGCGGTGCCGGTCATTGATCGCTTGGCAGACAAGGGTATCATTCACAAAAATAAAGCAGCACGGCACAAGAGCCGTCTCAACGCGCAGGTAAAAGCCCTAACCGTATAGCGCTGCACATCGACCCGATACAAAAAAGCCGGCTACTGTGCCGGCTTTTTTGCGCCTCGATGATTAACTACCCAATACCCTGGGACTCAGCAGGGCAGGTGTAACCACTCAGGCAGCCGAATCAACCCTCGCCTCTTCTTCTTCATGCTTTTTAGCGAACGCAGCAAGCATACTCTGCTCATAAGCCTGAGCCTCCTGCATATCGAGTGGCCGCTCCAGTGCTGACCAGTCAATATCACCGTCAGTGGCTAGATTTTCGTAATCCAGCACGCCTAAAGATTCGAATTTCGGGCGTATTTTCTCCGTCAGTAATCCGATACGGGCAAGATTCGGAATGACACGCTGAAACAACAAATTACGGAAAGTGGACATCACAAATCCTTCCAGCACTTTTTTACGGGCCTCTTCGACATCCCAGCCAAAGTGGCGAAACACGTCTGTAGCCACTAGGCGCTCACGGCTAATAGCACAGGCCTCGTAAGCGAACAGTGCTCGTTCTTCGCGCTCCTCGTCGGTCAACGTCTTAACGAAACCTTCCAAATAGTTGACCCCAAACGTCACGTGCCGCGATTCATCACGCGTGACCAGATACAATACGTCCTTAAGAACCTCGTCAGGCGTAGTTTCTCGGGCTGTAGCAAAAGCTGACAGTGCAAGGCCTTCGATCACTATTTGCATGCCGATGAACTTCATATCCCACCGCTCATCGGTGAGAATCTTGTCAATAATGCTTTTCAAATGCGTATTGATCGGATACATCATCCCTATTCGCTGTTGCAGATACTTGTTGAAAACCTCGACATGCCGCGCCTCATCAAAGGTTTGTGAGGCCGCATAAAGCTTGGCGTTCAACGTGGGCGCGCAAGAGCAGAGCTGAGAGGCTACCAAGAGTGCGCCCTGCTCGCCATGCAGGAATTGAGACAGGCTCCAGGCATTCATATGCAGCCAGAACTCATCCTTGGTTTTTTCATCCATCGCCAGATAGGGCTCATAGTCATGCAGATTCATCATCTCCGGAGACCGCTCTTCCGCCGGCCACGGACGGTCCCAATCGATGTCCATCTCAGGGTCCCAATTGAGTTTCTTGCCAAGATCATAAAGCTTCTTAATCCGGTCATCCTGTATCGTGTAATCCCAGTTATAGGCGCCAGTCAACGGGGTCTGGAAAATTTCGGCCACGGAGTCAGCATCGGCACTGGTCAGTACATCCTCTAACACGGGATTATCATCAGGGTAATCTGCTCCAGCATAGCGCTGGATTTTTCGGGGCGCTTCTTCGGTCCATTCAATTTTCATAGTTATCACTCAATTGTGTAGTCATCTAAGCCGATACTATGGCCCATGGACAAAAACACGACAAGGTAAAGTCTTGTCAAATAACAGTCTTTTGTGGCCAAATAGGATCATGCCTAATACCAGCACGCCCGCACAGTACATCCTGATTCTTATCGACATGGCGGAGAGCCGGGGCTGCGCGCGTGACAGCTTGCTCGCTGGCACCACGCTTGTAGAAAGTGGCATTTCTGGAATTGGCGCTCGCATCGATGATGCAGACTTCGTCCAACTTGTCGCTAACGCCCAAAGGCTAACAGGTGATCCTGCACTAGGCCTAAAACTGGGACTGCGTCTTAATCTGAGCGCTCACGCTATACTCGGCCAGGCTTTTATAACCTGTCGTGACCTGGCACAAGTTATGGATTTGCTGCTCAAGTACCACCACCTATTGGCATCAGGAATCCAGCTCGAACTCGAGACCATCGGCGAGCAATGCGTCTTAACGCTGGTCAGCACGCCGAGCGATGTGTCAGTCGAGTTTGAATATGAGCTTTTATACGGCGCCTTCATTAACACACTGCGTGCTTTATTAAATGCACCTGATTTGTGTCTGCGCATGGAGCTGCCTTATCCAGAGCCGGCTCACTCCAGCGTCTATTACGAAGCCCTAGGAAAAGCCGTTTACTTCAACTGCAAAAGAGGCGGTATTTTATTTCATCGCGATCTGCTCGACACACCGGTTCCCTCCTCCAACCCGGTATTAGGGAGCCTTTATGAGGCAGAATGTGCCCGCTTACTGGCAGATCTGGAAGAAGAAAAATCAGTGGCCGAGCAGACCCTGCGGTTATTACGCAAACTGGAGGGCCAGTATCCTCAGATGCCGCGAATCGCCACTATGCTCAATCTAAGCCCACGCACATACAGACGGCGATTGGACGAGGAACAGCAGTCCTTTCAGCAATTACTTGATCAGGTGCGCGGCGAACATGCCACCCGCTACTTGCAAAACACACGTCTGCCGTTATCCAGCATCGCCTATAAGGTGGGTTTCAGTGACCCCTCAAACTTCCGCAGGGCGTATCTTAAATGGACAGGGATGACACCCGGCGAGATTCGAAAGGGCTAGTGTTACTGAAAGCGTCCTGCGGTCACATAATAAGAAAGACCACAGCATTCCTGCGTCATCATGACCTCCATCATGGCGGGGTCCTCACTATACGCCACTGTGCGTTGGCTGCCGGGCAAATCAAATACGGCCACCGCGCGCCAAGGATCCGACCCCTGATGCAGTACCGTATAGCCGGCCACAGAGCCCTTCCCACTATAATTTGACACCACCTCACACACGTCACTCTGTTGACACACCTGATCAGTCACATCTGCACAGGTCCAATCTTTGACTCCAGGATTGGTTGACCACAGCGCACACGCCTGCTTGGTCGACAAGCCACTGACCGTGGTCACTAGCCCAATCTCTGCCGGATTTTTACGCAACAACTGAGCCATCTTCACCGTGGCCTGAAAGGCAAAATTATTCAAAGGACCTCCACCGAAGGTCATCCCTCCGGTGACACTAATATCACGGTTTATATCCAGGCCAAATTCCTCTAACTGCACGCGAACCGCATAAGGGAAACAGGAGTAGAGCTCGCAAAAACGAATATCATTAAAATCCACCCCCGCTAAGTCCATAGCGACCTGCCCCGCAAACCGAAATCCAAGGCTACCGCCTAGATCCTTGCGACTGGCGACTACCGACATAAAGTTCGATTCCGTAAACGCCTGTGGAAACACCCACTTGCGGCGCTCAATACCTAATGTCTCGGCAACACCCACGGAGCACACTATAAGGCCGGCTGCCTGATCGACATTCCACTGACTGTTATGCAGTTTGGTATAAGGGAAAGCCAGCATACGATTGGCAGCAGAATGCTCACGAATGTGAGCCGCAGACACGGCTTGATCGGACCAGGCATCCGGATTATCTGCCGCTATTTCACTCAACCTGGCGTACATACTGGCCATCTGATCGCGGTGCTGCTCCACACTCAAACCCTGCTTGTAGCGCAATGCGCTATCGAGGATCGCGTAGTAACCAACAGGCATACCAAGGCCGCTGTCTGACTCCACCGATGACCACATCTCATCCTGGGGTCGCAACGTGATATCAGGCTCAACGGCGTTTTGCGGTGTTTCGAAGGCATCAGTACCCGCCTTGCTTGCACACAAAGCACGAAATCTCGCCTCCCCGCCGGTGACCAGCATCACGTCAGCGTCTCCGTCGATGATGCGCTGGCAGGCTCGGGTCAACAGGGTTTGTTGCAATACCCCAAATTCCGCCAGCAGCGTAGTAGCGGAATGGGCGCCCAAAGCAGTGGCCAGTAAGCGCCCAGGGTCTGTGTAGCTCCAGAGACTCTTCGGCACCAGAATTTCATCGGCCAAACTCAGAAGTTGCATACTGCCTGCATCGACAGCAGCATCGCGCAGAGCCTGCTCCATTAGAGCGACCGGCTCGAGCGCGCACGTGTGATCATCGATATTCTGTTGAACGGCGCCAACACCGACTAAGACGGGAGTATTGGCCCCGTACTCAGCCATGAATAAACTCGTTTGCATACCACTTCAGCATACCAATTTTTTCTTCCAAAGGCTTATCGGCTTCCATTGCATATACATTGCGAAAACCGATAATCACATCGGACACTCCGATGCTTTCGAGTTTTTCGATGCCATCAGAAGTGAAGGCACTCTGCCCGGTGGTATAGACTCTAAACGGCCTATCCGTCGTCCCATATTCCTGCCGCAGCTGATGAATGCGGCCGATATACGCCTCCAGCTCCTCAATAGTTGCACCGGCACACATCCATCCATCGCCCGCCCGTGCAGCGCGCTTCAATGCGAGTTCGGTGTGCCCGCCAATCAGCAGCGGAGTCGGCTTGGTTGGCACCGGGTTCATTTTGTTAGCCGGCATATTGTGGATTTCGCCCACATAGCCAAAATACTCACCCGTCTCCAGTCCTCGCAAAATATCGAGTTGTTCATCTAATCGCTTACCCCGCTTTTCCCATGGCACCGAACAGATCGCAAAGTCTTCTTCCCACGGACTGATGCCGACACCAAAATCAAAACGATTGCCAGACAACAACTGAATGCCCTGTACCTGCTTGGCAACAATAGGCACCTGTCGCACGGCCAGCTTATAGACGAAGGTGGCGAGTCGAATTTTCTCGGTGACGGCCGCCATTGCAGCCACCGCAATAAGACTTTCAATGAACGGCACGCTTTCCAGAAACTCCCTGCTGCCATCGTTGTTGTAAGGATACTTAGAGCTGGCCTCCTGCGGATAACAAATACTGTCGGGAATTGTGATGCTATCGAAACCTGCTTCTTCTGCCGCTTTCGCTAAAGGCAAATAGTGGTCGGCCTCACACATGCCAATCTGGTAACTGAATCTCATGTTTTAAATCCTCAAACAGTAAAAGGGGAAACACCGGGTCTGACGTCTAAACCTCACTGTAACGGCTAATCGAGCTAAGGTCTCGCAAGCATGAAATTATTCACAGCTGGCCTCAAATACTGAACCCTGCGGCCAATTGCGGGCAAAGCGAAGGAGGGGGCGGTGCTGTCCCGTGTCGCCAAAATGCGCTTTCCTCTGGCATCCAGACTGTTTTGGGTATTTACTTGGCCATTTTATGGAAGCGACGCTATGCCTGAAACCTTCGATGCCATCGATATACCGCTGACCAGTGATGGAACCCGACGTTTCCTGTTTGAGGATGCGGATATCCGTGGTGAAATCGTCCACCTCGACTCAGCGTATCGCGAAATAATTGCCATTCACCAGTATCCCTCCGCCGTGAGTCGCCTACTGGGCGAATTTCTGGCCGCAGCCGTGCTGTTAAGCACCAATCTCAAGTTCGAAGGAACGTTGATTTTGCAGGTTCGATCAGAAGGCGAGATACCGCTGCTGATGGTGGAATGCGACCACCGCTTGCGTGTGCGCGGTATTGCCCGCGGTGCGGAGCACGCCACTTCCGATAATAATGACCAGCTGCTTAAGGGCGGCCAACTCGCGATCACCATCGATCCGACCCATGGACAGCGCTATCAGGGTATTGTTCCTCTCGAACAAGGCTCGTTATCCAATAGCCTAGATGGCTATTTTAAGCGATCTGAGCAGCTCAATACCCGCGTCTGGCTGGCGGCTGATGGACACAGCGCAGCCGGCCTGCTATTGCAACAGCTGCCAGCACTCATCACCACTGACGCCGAACAGCGGGCGCAACAGTGGAAGCACGTCTATTCATTGGCGTCCACGGTAACGGACTTTGAGCTACGCCAGCTTGAAAGCGAACAGTTACTTTATCAACTCTACCATGAAGACCGCGTGCGCCTGTTTGAACCTTCTGAGGTGAATTTTCACTGCAGTTGCTCCCGAGAGCGCACCCATGGTGCGCTGATCACGTTAAACCCAGCCGACATCGAGGAATTATTGGAAGAACTAGGCAGCATTACCATGGACTGTGAATTCTGCAATCAGCACTATCGGTTCAGCCGCAGTGACTTGGCCAATGCTTTAGGAAGCGATGAGGCCAAAATCTTACACTGAGCACCCGCTAGGGGAAATTCGCCGAAATTATGTCCAATATATTTCGCATAATGCGGCGACTCTGACATAATTGCGGTCCAGCTAGAGCCCGATAATTGGCGCAAAGGCTCGACTCGACTAGCGCTGCATAACGACAGGACGAACAATGACCCCAGATATCCAGACCGCTCAGGAGCATACCAACCTGACACCTTCTAAACTGATTGAAGAATCACTAAAGCGCGGGGAAGGCGTACTGACCAATACTGGCGCTCTGCTGGTGACAACGGGAAGACGCACAGGCCGCTCGCCGGCTGATCGATTTGTGGTCAAAGAACCCAGCACCGCAGACAGCATCGACTGGGGCAGCGTCAATCGGCCTTTCGATAGCGATAAGTTTGACGCCCTGTGGGATCGTGTGCAGTCACATTTAGAGGTCCGCGAAAAATTCATCACTCACCTCCATGTGGGCGAGCACAGCGATCACTATCTGCCCGTGAAAGTCACTACAGAAACCGCTTGGCAGTCTCTGTTCGGGCTGAATATGTTTATCCGTCCCAAGACCTATAACGGCGGCCGGAAGCCCGAATGGAATATTCTCAACGTCGCTAGCTTCGAGTGTGATCCCACTCGCGATGGCACCAATTCCGATGGTGTCGTTATTATTAATTTTGCCCAGCGCAAGGTATTGCTCGCTGGAATGCGTTATGCCGGCGAAATGAAAAAGTCCATGTTTTCAGTGCAAAACTTTTTGTTACCTGAAAAAGATGTGATGCCTATGCACTGCAGTGCCAACGTGGGCGAAGACGGCGATACCACTCTGTTCTTTGGTTTATCTGGAACGGGCAAAACGACACTTTCCGCTGACCCGGATCGCTACCTAATCGGTGATGACGAACACGGCTGGGCCAAGGGCTCCGTTTTCAATCTCGAAGGAGGTTGCTACGCCAAAACCATTGACTTGAGTCAAAAGAATGAACCGGTGATTTGGGACGCTATCCGGTTTGGCGCCATTGTTGAAAATATTGTCGTCGATAATAGCCGTCTTGCCGATTATTGCGACACCAGCCTCACGGAGAACGGGCGCTGCTGCTATCCTCTGGAGCATGTCGAAAAACGCACTGACACCAACAGTGGCGGCGAGCCCAAGTGCGTGATCTTTCTAACCTGTGACGTCTCTGGAGTGTTACCCCCAGTCTCAATATTGTCTAAAGAAGCAGCGGCATTCCACTTCCTCAGCGGCTATACCGCCAGAGTGGGCTCCACTGAACTGGGCGCTGAGGCGGGCATACATCCGACTTTTTCCACCTGCTTCGGCGCTCCGTTCATGCCCCGGCCGGCCAATGACTACGCCGAATTGCTAATGAAGCGTATCGCTGATTTCGACAGTCATGTCTATCTGGTGAATACCGGCTGGGTCGGTGGGTCAGGTGCTCCCGGCGGCACAGGGTCACGATTCCCCATTCCCGTTACACGCGCAGTCGTTCAGGCTTGCCAGAGCGGCGTATTGTTACATGCCCCCACCGATCACTTGGATATCATCAACTTGCATTTTCCAACCGAAATTCCGGGCATCGATGCCAAATACGTCGACCCACGCACAGGCTGGGGTAGTGCAGCGGTCTATGATGAACAGGCGAATAAGCTAGCCGCCCTGTTTGAAGATAACATCAAGAAGTTTCAGGTATCCCAAGACATCATCGCAGCCGGGCCCAAGTCCCGTTTATAATTTAGCACGATGACCAAAGGCTCACCGTTCGGTGAGCCTTCAACAGCCACGAGTGTTTAGTGACCTAGCGAGGCACCACCGCTAAACAACAAAAACGCCGTTTATTAGTATGTTTGTTCTAATTTTTTCCTCTATTGTGCTCCTTAACAGCTGGTAACAGCCATTTCGTTTTTTCCCATCCAAGGAGCTGAATCATGGCCGAAGCAAAGAAAGTCGCTCGCAAGCCCGCTGCCAAGCGCAAGCCTGCTGCGAAGAGTAAGTCTGCTGCAAAAAGTAAGCCTGTTGTAAAGCGAAAGCCCATTGTTACAAAAAAACCAGCCGCCAAAGGCGCCGCCCGCAAAAAGCCTGCACCGGATTTTGTTTCTAGCGCCCAAGAAGCTGGCCGCAATGTCTTTTTGGCTAGCCTTGGAATTTATGGTAAGGCGTACGACCAAGCACAGGAGCAGTTTGGCAGCTTGCAAAAAGAGCTGAAAGAGCGCCGCAAGAAAGCGGACAAGGTCTACATGGAGCTGGTCACGCGCGGCGTAAAATTAGAAAAAGTTGCTAAAGTGGCTATCGACGATATTGATCTACCCAAACTGGAGCTGGAAAAGCTGGCTGACGGCAAGGCTCTGCAAACTCGACTGAAAAAAGCCAAAGCGCGCTTTGAAGAATTAAAGGGCTCTGTACGTTTCAAATCCGCGGCCTAAGCGGGACTCTATTCAAAACTGACAACCTCTGCCTATGAGGATCCTTTGGGGCCACTTTGTGGCTCCTTTTTTTTGCCTGCGGATCTGCTTTAATGGGTGGATCGAATACATTAATCTAGTACCCGAAGGTCAGTAGCTAAAAAGGCAGATGACATGGATGATGAAAAAAGTAAGGTCACAGACAAGGCCAGTGAAATCGCCAAAAATATATGGCTGGCGGGCTTAGGTGCCTACGGCAAAGCGGTGGAAGACGCGCAGGGGAGACTGGAAAAAGCCCTAGAACCACCAAAGCTGTTTGGTGATCTAGTGAGAGCAGGCACCGCACTGGAAGAGGAAGCGAAGGGCAGTACCGCCGCCGCCCGACACTCAGTGGAAGAGCGAATCAACCGAGTCCGCGAGAACTTTCATAACCAGCGCCCCGCCCGCATCGAAGACTTGGCAGCCCTGCACAAAAAGGTCGACCAGCTCACCAGAAAAGTAGCGCGACTCAGCAAGGCGCTTGCAGAGCAACAAAACAATAGCACCTCGGCAGCCAAGGCGGTCACTCGACCTAAAAAACCCGTCGCCACTGCTTCTCCCGCCCGGGCAGGGGGCGGCAAAAAAAGCGCGCCTCGCGCTAAAACCGCTGTAAAGAAACGTAAAGACTGATACCTCCCCCCGCATGAAAACAAGGGACCGTATTCTCGACACTAGCCTCGCGCTGTTCAATGAGGAAGGTGAGGCTGATACTACGACCATCGATATCGCCAATGAAATGGATATTAGCCCCGGCAACCTCTATTACCATTTCAAAGGCAAAGACCAGATTATTGCTGAGCTATTCCAACAATACGAGCTAGGCATGAGCCATACCCTAACAGCTCCAATAGAACGCCCCCTGAGCACCGGCAGGGGGAGCACGGAAGACAATTGGTACTATCTTTATGTCGTCATGGAGGAGATGTATCAATACCGTTTTTTATACCACAATCTCGACAACATCCTGCAGCGCTACCCAGGCATCAAGCGTGGCTTCAAGCGACTGATTCAGCTGAAGCGTGCTGCCCTTTATGCGATTTGTCAGGCACTACTGCAACAGGACGTCATTGATGCCAAAGATCAGCAGTTGCTCGGACTGGTCGACAATATGACGTTGAATCTGACCTTCTGGTTCAACTACGAGGCTCTACTGCATGACAATCGCTCACCACAAGTCACTATTCACCAAGGCGTACTGCAACTACTGACCATGGTCGCGCCGTATCTCGGTGATGATGAGCTTAGCTTTTACCGCGAGTGTGAAAGTACTTACGTCGAGATGCTGGTAGGGAACAATTAGGCCACTCTGTGCAGCAAGATCACGTCTGCTCCGATGATTTCCACACTGGCACCGTGATTCCGTGCCCACCAACACCACGTGTCCACACTGAAAAAGCACACGTGCGTCGGGTCATTCTTGTAGTGCCAGCGTGCAAACGCAGTGCGATCAAGAACTAACTTGGTCATGACGCCCATCCACCCGCCCGGACGCAGCAAAGACCATAGACGTTCGAGCTCCTGCGCGGGACGATGCAGGTGTTCGACCACCTCAGTCGCGCAAATAAAATCATACTGCGCGTCCAGTGTGCTCTCGTCGGGGACGAAGAAACTGTCATAAAGAGACACTTCAAATCCCATTTCTCGCAACATATGCGCCAGTGCAGGCCCGGGGCCACATCCGAAATCTAAGCCATGGGCGCCAGAGGGGAGTCGCTCGACAAGCGGACACAGCAATCGGGACAGAAATGCGCGGTAACCGGGATCGTCAACTTTATTTTGATGTAATTCATACTCGGCCTTTTCGGCACCGCGGGACAAGTATCCTTCGGGCGGCACGAACACCAGTCCACAGGTGCTGCAATATAGATAAGAACGGTTCCTGTCACTAAAGTACGCCGTTATTTCAACTCCCGCGCACAGGGGACAGTATATTTCGCCTAACATCTGGTATTATTCCTGCTCACTTGAGCCATCACATCTATCGTGGAGCGTAACATGACTATCAAGACCGGAGACAAAATTCCCGCCTGCACAATGAAGACCATGGGAGAAAAAGGACCAACCGACATCACTACTGATGAGATTTTTGCGGGCAAAAAAGTAGTCTTGTTTGCCGTACCGGGCGCATTCACACCCGGCTGCAGCATCACTCACTTACCCGGATATGTGGTAAACGCCGATAACATAAAAGCCAAAGATATAGACACCATCGTCTGCATGTCTGTAAACGATGCTTTCGTGATGGACGCCTGGGGTAAGGCCCACAATGGCGAGGCACTGTTGATGCTGGCGGACGGCAACGGAGATTTTGCTGCAGCACTTGGCTTGGAGTTGGATGGCACTGGATTTGGCCTAGGCACACGCAGCCAGCGCTTTGCTATGATCGTCGAAGACGGCACCGTGAGTCATCTGCAGGTGGAGACAGGCGCAGGCGTAGACGTGAGCTCTGCTGAGTCCATGATGGCACTGCTCTAAGGTTTGTCTGGCTGTGCCTCGGCTTATGTAAGCAATAAATAGCAGACGCTACTAATAACCGCGGCACCCAAAAGGTTGATCACAAACCCCTCCCGTGCCATGCGGGCAGTGGTAATCTGTCCGGTGCCGAACACAACAGTGTTTGGCCCGGTAGCAACAGGCAACATGAAGGCACAACTGGCACTCATCGCTGCCGGCACCATAATTAATTCCGGCGAGATTCCCGCCGCCAGCGCGGCGGCTGCCAGTATCGGCATTAGTAGTGCAGTGCTGGCCGTGTTGGACGTTCCTTCCGTCATAAAAGTCACTAATAGGCAAACAAGCGCCATCAGTAAGTACATCGGCATACTGATCATTTCCGTTAGCCATAGCCCGATCAGATCACTCATACCGGAACTGACAAACCCCTTTGCCAAACAAATACCGCCCGCAAACAACAGTAGCACCCCCCACGGAATAGTGCTGGCGCGCTCCCAATTCAACAGACGCTGACCCTTACCGTCGGGCACAAGAAACAGAACCACCACCGCGAGCAAAGCCACAGACGCATCATTAGCCTGCGGCAAGTCCAACCACATCTTCCAACCACCGAAGGGTTCGCTGCGAGTAATCCAGGCGAGGGCAGTCATGCCAAACACCACCATTACGCGACGTTCATGCGCGCGCCAGGGCCCCACGTCAGGTAATTGCAACTTCAGCGCCCCGCTCAAATTGCGTGTCAATATCAGTGCCATGGCTGGCACCATCAATACAACGACCGGAAGAGCCCAACCCATCCACTGAGTAAAACTAATCACCTGCCCCGTGGTATCCTCATAGACCTGCATAAAAATCAGATTTGGGGGCGTGCCAATGGGAGTGCCTAGACCCCCGATATTAGCCGCATAGGCAATACCGAGCAGTAATGGAGGGGCAAGCCGTGATTTGTCGTCAACCGCATCAAGCACAGCCAGTGCCACGGGCAACAGCATCAGCGCTGTGGCGGTATTAGATATCCACATGCTTAACACGGCCGCCGCTGACATAAACCCCATCACGAGCCGACGACCACTGCTAACCCCGAACAACGCCACCATACCCAGCGCTATGCGACGATGCGCACCTGAATGTTCCATCGCCTTCGACAACAAAAATCCACCGAGCAACAGTAAGATCAGGGGGGAACCATAGGCCTCGCCGACCTCACTCGGAGTCAGCACACCCAATAACGGCAATATCGCCAGCGGCAATAGTGACGTAACGGGGATAGGCACTGGCTCAAATATCCACCAGATAATGCACAATACCGCCACAAATCCGACGATAGCCATATCCGGACCGTAGCCGGCCGTCATACTGGCTGCTGCAGCCACTGATCCCAGCACCGGACCCGCCCAAAGAGCCCACTGACCTATCACCGACAAAACCACCCCCTTAGTATCAAAACTTTAACCATCCTGTTCTAGTGACCGTCGGCTGTAAACTCCACGCTGGAGCACTGCCTCCCAAAGCGCTACACTGCTAACCATGATAAACGAGCTGCCCAATGTGCTGATCGACCGCTTCCAACGCAGGGTCGATTATGTTCGTATCTCCGTGACCGATCGCTGCGACTTCCGCTGTGTCTACTGCATGGCGGAGGACATGACATTCGCACCAAAGCAACAGGTGTTAACGTTAGGGGAGATACAGGAGGTAGCCCGCGCCTTTGTTGAACTCGGTGTTCATAAGATACGTCTCACTGGCGGCGAACCCCTGATCCGCAACAACATTTTGGCATTGATCGAACCCCTCGGGCAACTGCCTGGGCTTGACCAATTGGCGATAACCACCAATGGCTCGCAGCTGCACCGTATGGCGTCAGATCTGCGCCACCACGGTGTTCATCGTATCAATATTAGTTTAGACAGCCTGCAGCCCCGCAGATTTCACCAACTCACACGGCACGGTAACCTAAGCCAGGTCATCGCGGGAATCGACGCCGCTATTGACGCGGGCTTTGAGCAGATAAGGCTCAATGCCGTGATTCTCAAGGGTCGCAACGAGGATGAAGTCCTTGATCTGGTAAATTTCGCCTATCAACGCAATATTGATATCGCTTTTATCGAAGAGATGCCATTAGGGCTGATTGATGATCACGACCGCGCTTTGAGCTTCTGCAGCAGTCAGGAATTGCGCGACATCATTTCGAGGCAGTACACACTTGAACCATTAGGTGACCCCAAAAGCGCCGCCGGACCCGCTCGCTACTTCAGCACTTCAGGCGGGCCAACGCAAATCGGCTTTATTTCTCCTCATAGTCATAACTTTTGCCATTTATGCAATAGAGTCCGCGTGACTGCTGAAGGACAACTTCTGCTGTGTCTAGGCAATGAACATTCCGTAGACCTGCGCAGAGTCATTCGCTCTAACGATTACACCTTGGACGCACTGAAAAGAACCATCATCGAGGCCATGTCCATAAAACCTGAAAGCCATCACTTCGATCTAGACGAGACACCTGACATCGTTCGCTTCATGAATACAACCGGCGGATAACTGGGTTTTCTCTCAGCGAGTATCGCGTACAATAGTCGCTCGAAAATCGAGGTATCCCGTTGCACACACAACATTTTCCGCAGCTTGACTCAGTCGAGCTTATTGAGCAGGGTTTTGAATCTTTCGGCTATATCTGCAGCCGAAAGATCGCAACGGCTGTTTTTCTGGCGTTTCAGTTACGTAAACCTGTTCTGATTGAGGGCCCCCCGGGTGTCGGCAAAACAGAGTTGGCTAAAACGATCTCCCTGTTACTAGAAACACCGCTGATTCGCCTGCAATGCTATGAAGGTCTGGATGAGGCCAAGGCACTGTATGAATGGAAGTACGGGAAGCAGTTACTGTACACTCAGGTGCTCAAGGAGAAGCTCGGAGACTTATTGCAAGGGGCAACCGGCCTTGCTGAGTCCGTCGCCAAGTTGCACCAGTTTGGCGATATTTTCTACTCTGAGGAATTTCTAGAGCCGCGTCCCCTGCTCAAAGCGATGCAGCAAGAAAAAGGCGCTATTTTACTCATTGATGAAGTCGATAAATCTGATTACGAGTTCGAATCATTATTGCTGGAAATTTTATCCGATTATCAGATATCTATTCCTGAAATCGGCACAGTAAAAGCTCGCACTACTCCCATGGTATTCCTTACCAGTAATAACACACGGGACATTTCTGATGCGCTCAAACGAAGGTGTCTGCATCTGTATATTCCGTTCCCGACAGTAGAGCTCGAAGAGCGGATCATACGCAGCCGTGTCCCGAACGTGAGTGAACAGCTGCGTCACCAACTCGTGGGGTTTGTGCACTCTTTGCGGCAGCTGGATCTAAAAAAAGCACCCGCCATTTCAGAAACCATCGATTGGGCGCGCAGCCTCATTTTGTTACATGCCGATCAGTTAGAGGAGGAGCTGGTGCGCAGCACGCTCAATGTGTTGTTGAAATATGAAGAAGACATCGAAACCACGGATAGTGAATTGCGTAACCTGTTGAGTAGTAACTCATCAGACACACGCACAGCATAACCTTCAGCCGCTAAAAAATATTGGCAGACAATAACAGCGCGGAGAAACAGGAATCATGCAGTCCAACCTTGTCGATTTTATTCAGGTCTTGCGCAGCCACGACATAAGAGTTTCTCCCGCAGAGACATTAGATGCCGTGGGGGTAACCACCACGCTGGGGTATTCCGATCGCAACCTGTTGCGCGACGGTCTCGCGATGACACTAGCGAAGACGCCTGCGGAAGAAGTGATCTTTCTGGACTGCTTCGATCGTTTTTTTCAGCAGGACCTCGCAGACTTTTCTTCTGCAGAGATGTCTGACCCACAAGACGAAAATAATGACACAGACGCGACAGATGACACTGCGGCGCAAACGGAAGATTTGTCGACTAACCAACTTTCAGCGCTGGAACTGGCTGCACAGAACAACCCATCTCTAGAATCTCTGTTACAAACGCCCTTGATGGAGAACCTGCTCAACAACAACCGCAATGAGCTAACGCTCGCAATTAAGGCGGCGGCGCAACAGGTAGACCTACAGCAAATTCAAATGTTTACCCAAAAAGGCCAGTTCACCCGGCGAATACTCGATGCCATGGGTGAGGAGCAAATTCGCAACGCCGTCATCGAACTAGAAAAGTCTGAGAGTCCAGGGCTGGCTGTGCTCCAACGTTACCGCGACATTCTGCGGCAACAGGTGCGCGACTATGTAGAACGGGAATACTTATTACACGCCGAGGGTAAAACTCAACAATTCATGGATGATATTCTGAGCAAAACTCGACTAAACAATATCGAGCATATATACCTTCACAAAGTGCATGAGTTAATACGAAAGATGGCCAAAAAACTGGCCAGCCGCCATTCGCACAAACGTAGGCGGCTTAAACGCGGCCAACTGAATATGGCCAAGACTCTACGCAAAGGGATACCCAATGATGGCGTCATGTTCAATACATTTTGGCGACAGGTAAAAAAGGAAAAACCGCAGATATTGGCGGTATGTGATGTCAGTGGCTCTGTCGCTGCCTACTCAAAATTTTTGCTCCTGTTCCTTTACAGCCTGCAAGACATCCTGCCAAAGGTACGCAGCTTTGCTTTTTCAAGTCACTTGGGCGAAGTAAGCGCGTATTTTGATGACTACCCTGTAGAAAAAGCCATCGAACTCGTCAACTGGAAATACGGAGGTGCTACGGATTACGGCAATAGCCTCATGGACTTTTCCAAACTGGCATTGGACGACATCAACAGTAATACGACAGTGATTATTCTTGGGGATGCCCGCAATAACAACGGCGATCCGAAACTGGATATTCTGAAAAGCATTTTCCAGCGCGCACGGCAGGTGATCTGGCTTAACCCGGAGTCACGCAGAGCCTGGGGCAGCGGTGATTCAGAAATGCTGCGCTACCAGAGCGCTTGCCATTTTAGCGCTGAGTGTAATAACCTAAAGCAACTTGAGCGTATCGTCGATCAACTTCTGAAGAGCACCCGATAACCCTTATGGCCTTCCACTGCAAAGATTGCAGCTATCACGGAAAAAAAAGCGGCCAGCGTGGAGAGTGCCCAGCCTGCGGTTCATATAACTCCGTTCAAGACTCTAACCCTGTCGAGGAAAGATCGAAGCCCGGGAAATGGCGCCTAGTGCTTCTCGTATTGCTCTGGGGCTACCTCATCACACATATCCTATGGAAGCTAAGTGAATGAAAGCAGATGCCACAAGATTAACGAGGAAGCACTATGCCTGATGTTATGCTGCGCTTTGATATGCGACAGCCTGAAGTCTCAAAAACATCACAGGCTGATCTGTATCAGGCTGCCATTGAAATGTGCGCATGGGGGGACAACAACGACATAGGCAGCGTGCACCTCTCAGAACATCATGGCTCTCCGGACGGCTATTGCCCGTCTCCACTGGTATTGGCCTCTGCGATCGCGACACGTACACACAGTCTGCGTATTTTCATATCCGCGCTGATTGCCCCGTTACACGACCCCGTGCGATTAGCAGAAGACCTGACAGTATTAGATATCATCAGTCGAGGTCGCGTTATACCCGTAGTCAGCGGCGGCTATCGAGAAGAAGAATTTATTGCCATTGGCAAAGACCTTAGTGTGCGTAAAAAATACATGGATGATATCGGCCCCTTTCTTAAAAAAGCTTGGAGCGGAGAGACTTTTGAGCACGAGGGTCGCACGATTACTATCACGCCGAAACCCTTCAGCCAGCCGCGCCCGATGCTCTTGATGGGCGGCAGCAGCAGACCAGCTGCTAGACGCGCAGCTCGCGATGCTGACTTCTTTATCCCCTCTGGGCCAGAAATCTTCGAGTACTATCGAGAGGAATTAAAAGCGCAGGGGAAGCCGGACCCAGGACCAATGCCAAATGCCCCATCCACGGTGACCTTTGTCTCACATGACCCCGACGCCTACTGGGAAAAAATCGCCCCTCACGTGCTGCATGAGACAAATATGTACGCAGAGTGGGCAACCAAGGCCGACGTTTTCAGCCCTTACAAACACTTTGACCATAGCGACGACTTGCGCAGCAGTGGAGCCTATAAAGTGTACCGCCCACGAGAGCTTATTGACGCGGCGCGCGATATGGTCGGAGCGCAACCGATTATGTTCCATCCACTGTGCGGTGGCATTCATCCCGATTTAGCCTGGTCCAGTTTGCACCTCTTTATGAGTGATGTGATGCCGGTTTTACGCGAAGAAGGCACTGCGTAAAAAATTACGCTATTCGGTCTACTCAAGCACACGAGCAGCATGCGAAATCTGACGCATAATGTGGGGCGCAATACCGTTGATACGGTCGCTCTGCAGAGTCTCGCTAAAAGTCACTTGCTCACAGACGTGTGCGTCTTCCCCCTCATCACGCTTACAGTAGCCAAAGATGCTGATCGCAAGTATTCTATCAAATCGCTAATCGCCAAAAATCAGGAGCTAACCCATGGATAATGCGCGCCCAACACCACTGATAGAAGATATCGATGGCACTCG